>Ga0209403_10000194_pt1 | contig 95776 bp, 94 predicted proteins | sample ArcticOcean_MG_C_8_FD_187440 | JGI IMG/M metagenome (GOLD analysis project Ga0209403, IMG submission 187440) | Marine microbial communities from western Arctic Ocean - ArcticOcean_MG_CB11_86 (SPAdes) (version 2) | ecosystem: Environmental > Aquatic > Marine > Oceanic | place: Arctic Ocean...
GATGGGCGCCAAGGTCACGCCTAGCTCGAGGCCTCGACGCATGAGCACGTCACGTGGGTATCGCAGACATAAGGCGCTTACCGCGTCGAAGATGTCTGAAAATGTGTGGCCGGTGTCCTCGCCGCTGAGGACTCGATGATCCAGGGTGTCCCAGTCTTCGTCTAGCCAACTTGACTCAACCAGGTGTTCTTCGATCAACCAGGGGCCAAGAGCCTTGGCTGTGTCTCCCCTGCTCAACGCAATAAGCCATCCATCTGACGCTTCGATTCGAATCTGCAGCGGTATCTCAGTAAGACGGATCAGGGTTCCTGATCTGTGGATGTCAGCGCCCTGGATCGCGTGAGCCTCCATCGCGTTGAGCAAAGTCCAAGTCATGCATGCCTGTGCTGAAACAACGACGTATTGTCCTTCCCCAGTTGTCAACATTCGAGAATGTGCGACTAGTCCCGCTACCGCTGATTCAGCTCCTGCGTGTCGCCAGACCTGAGGAATCGACGCCTTGACCGGCGGTCTCTGCCGTACGCCTTGCAAGTTCGTAGAACCGCCAAGTGATGCAATCGATAACTCGCTGCTGGAATCTTTTGCCCGAGGACCGTCGGCCCCAAAAGGTGTGACCAACACATGAACAATTCTCGGGTTGCGTTCACTAATTTGAGAACGGTCGAGACCAGCATCGAAGGTCTGGCAAGGCGAACCAGACTCGTAAAGAAAGTCGGCGGTTTCGACGAGTCTCAAAAAGGTTTCTCGATCACTCTTATCGTCTAAGCCAAGTTGTATGGATCGCTTATTCGACGCGTATGCCGAAAAGTGGAGACTGCGTAGATCTGAGGTGTCGTCATCACGAATAGGTTGCAGCGCTCGAGTTGAACAACCGTTGAGGGGCTCGACTTTGATGACATCTGCCCCTAATTCGGCCAGCATCCACGGGCCGATGTCGCCGCGATGATCGGTGAGATCGATCACTCGAATACCTGCGAGAGGTCGCGTAGCGCTCAACTCTTCAGCACTTGCGCTGGCGGTGCTGGGATTGGTTGAATTCAATGAGCCCCTCCTTCACTAGCGACTCCAGACGATAGTTTGCCTTTATGGCAAAGGCCTCCCCGATGTTCGAGCGACTCACCGCTGATATCGAAAATCTAATTTCCGAACGCGCTCAGCAGGCAGACGAAGTTCGTCGGCCGGATCCAGAAGTGATCGCGGCTCTGGCAAAAGCTGGCTTAATGAAGCTTTTGGTGCCACAGGAGTACAACGGCGATGAAGTTCATCCCGCTGATCTCATCGAATTCACGGCACAAGTAGCTCAGATACATGGATCTACCGCTTGGGTAGCGATGACCTGCAACGAGGAGGCCGAATTGGTTTCGGCTTACCTACCACCTGACACGTGTCGTCAAATTTGGCGTGATAGTCCTGAGCTAGTCATCGCTGGATCGGGTGTACCTCGAGGACGCGCTATTCAGGCCCCCGGTGGATGGCGTATCAGCGGTCGATGGAATTTTGTTAGTGGCTGCACAGCCGCGAGTAAGTGGGTGTTAAACAACGTGGTCAAAGGGAGCTCACCGATCGAGCTCTGCTTTGCTGTGGTGGAAGCCGATCCCCAATTCATCGAGGACACTTGGCACACCGTCGGCTTGAGAGGAACCGGCTCCAATGACGTTGTGCTTGAAGACTTCTTCGTGGATGAAGCTTGGTGTGGAGTCGTCCCGAACAATTCCTTGCCGCTTCCCGATTTGCCGTTCTACCGGTTGCCATCTGCGTTGAGGTTTCCGTTTCCTAAGACAGGAGTTGCCTCTGGCTTAGCTCGCAGAGCCATAACCGATTTCAAGCTATTAGCAGGGGCGAAACAACCACTTAATTCAAAGCGTCCTCTTCATGAGCGACCTGACGCCGCTTCCGCTATCGCAAGGGCCGAGGCTCTGGCCGGAGCAGGACAATCGTGGGTGCATGAACAACTCGACTCGATATGGGAGGCAGCAAAAAACGGTCAGCCCGTTGATGACGACCTTCACGCGCGAGTTCGCTTGGCGTGCTCTTGGTCGGTGCAGAACGCGATCAGTGCTATCCAACATTTGGTGGATGCGGCAGGAAGCACCGCCAATTTTGAAGCTTCAGGACTGATGGGTTTACTCGACGACGCTAGAGCTGTCGCCGGACATTTTATGGTTGGTTCCTACCAAATCGATACGGCTGGCAGAGTGCTACTCGGCCTCGAGGCTGGGGATCCAGCGTTCTAGCCTTGCGATAAATCGTTCATACCGGCTTAACCCAAGCGAACAGCTACTCCTTCGAGTTCTGGAGAGGACGGGAGGAACCGTTCGAATACCAGAGGATCGTGTCCGGGAACGATTACGCCATCGGAGCCGGCTAGGTGCCGGAGGGTCTCCCACCCTTGGATCATTTTCGATAGGTCATCGACGATAGGAAATGGACGGCCCTCGTCCATGTTGGCCCAGTAATGGCTGGCGTCTGAGGCAAGAACTACCACGCTGCTACCGGTGTCAATGCGAACTACTTGTAGACCTCGGGTGTGGCCGCCGATGTGGTGCAGCGTCAGCCCAGGTGAAAGTTCTGCATCTCCTGCATGGAAAGTAACTCGTTCGGAGAAGACCCGATCCACGAAATCTTTGATGTGGCGGACATTGAAGGCGTGTCTATATGCCTTGTGGGTCATGTCGCGTCCAGTAGCGAAGGACATCTCGTCGTCCTGGACGTGGAATGTCGCGTTGGGGAACTGGTTTACGCCCCCAGCATGGTCATAGTGGAAGTGAGTCATGATCACATCCGACACCGTGTCGGAGTTCACACCTAATAACGCGACCCCTTCTGCTGCTGTTCGCAGCAGAGTTCGGTTGCGAGACTGAGCATCATCTTGTTCAAAGCCGGTGTCGACAACCCATTCTTGCCCACTGCTGCTGCGAATCAACCAAATGAAATAGTCCATGGGCATCGGCGCATTGTCGTGTGGGTCTCCGCCAATAAAATGTTCGGCACGGACGGCGTCGCGTTCGGCGTACTTGATCGCGTGGACCTCGTAGTTAGTCACCGGACCCTCTCTGTTCAGTCAAGTAAGGCTCAAAACCACGCTAGTGGCGCTGATCAGCCTTTTCGGCCCTACGATGCGGATCATAATTTGGCCGAGGGGAACCAATGAGTTTCGAAATTAGCGAGTTGTATCGAAGAGACCTGCCGCCCGCTGAGGCCCAATGGGGTGGCATTCCGGCGTTTAGTTTCGTCGGCGGGAACAACGATGAAGAAAACGTACCTGTTGCGGGCCTTACCGAAGCTGCCACACGGGTACTTCAACGCGAGGGACGGAAGCTGGCGGTGTACAACCTGGGAGCCAGTCCCCTAGGGCACGAAGACCTGCGAAGCTTTATTTGTCAGAAACTCGGGGGGAGGGCGTCAACCAACGTCGATCCCGACGAAGTTCTTATTACTTCAGGGTCATTGCAAGCTTTAGACCTTGTCAACGATTTGTTGTTGGTCCCGGGCGACAACGTGATCGTTGAAGAGGCAACTTATGGTGGGATGATCAGTCGGTTAACGCGTTTAGGTGCCGTGGTACATGGTGTGAGTCTTGACCAAAGTGGCGTGCGACCTGATCACCTTGCCGAGCTTCTTGAACAATGTTCCTCCCAAGGACGTCCGGCTAAATACCTCTACACAATTCCAACGGTTCAAAACCCGACCGGTTCTTGCATGCCTGTGGAACGGCGGCTCGAGATTTTGAAGGTGATGGAGGGCCAGCAAACTGCCATCTTTGAGGATGATTGTTACGCTGATTTATTGTGGGGCTGCGATCGGCCTCCCACTCTTTGGGAACTAGATGCTCCAGATCGACGCGTCATCTACTGCGGTTCTTTTTCGAAATCTATTGCCCCAGCCTTACGAGTTGGGTACATCATCGCGGAGTCACCTGTGCTTCAGCAGATCCTTTCCCTAAAAACTGATGCCGGGTCCGGGGCGCTTGAACAGATGATCGTTGCTGAGTATGCGAGTGCACATTTTGACAAACACGCGGACCGTTTGACGTCTGTGTTGAAGGCTAAGGCTGAAGTAATGGCTGAAGCATTGGAACAACACTTTGGCGACTCGGTTCATTTTGAAATGCCACAAGGCGGAATCTTCATGTGGCTCACGTTCGCAGAAGGAGTCAATACCGCCACCTTTTCAACCCAAGCTGCGCTGAGTGGGGTTGAATTCAATGCTGGCGCCGGGTGGTCAGTCGATCCTCATTGGGGTGCCAACAAGATGCGTCTCTGCTTTGGTAATCCCTCTGCAGAATCGATTCGAGAAGGGGTGCAGCGTTTAGCTCAAATCATGGACATGGCATCGGATGGTGGGCACTAATGCTGGCGGGTGTAGCGCACCCATCTACTTCCCTGACCTGAGAGCATTGTCCCACTCCATTGGTACGGATCCTTTCGGCCCTATCACTACGAGCCGGTTGCCATCAGGAGAGTTGTTCCGGTCAGCTAGCGCGCGCAGTTCCCAGTTTCGTCCAACCAGTTGGAACACCATGGCAACGTGAGGAGCTTCGGCGAGCCGGATGATACCTTTTACACGCTGGATCTCTGGCGGCAAGTTCTCAACCAGAGCTTCGAGTGCGGCTCTCGGTATTGGTTGACTTGATTCATGGGTGCGCGACTCGAACTTTCCTACATGACTCGTAGGATCGCTTGTCCTCACTATTTCTCGACCGAAGAAGAGATCAAGGTTCACCTCCGCATGGCTCGCATAAGCCAAGAGCGCATCGGGGTTCAACTTAGCCAACTCGGTTTTCACGGCTGTCAAATTGTCGGCCAGGTCAATTTTGTTGAGCACGATCACGTCTGCTGCACCTATCTGGCTGACCACTGTTTGCCCAATGAGCGGATCTGCGATCTGTTCACACAACCTAAATGCATCGGTCACAACGACAACAGCGTCGAGCGCTAGGCCCGGACCGTGCCCGTACGCGGCTACGGCTCCTGGGTCAGCTACGCCGCTTGCTTCAATCACCAAGCGAGTGGGTTTCGGACGAAAAGACGTTACAGATTCCAGTGCCGAGACGAAACCATCCACGAGAGAGCAACAGATGCATCCATTGGTCAAGCTGATGGTGTTCTCACTTCTCGAATCAATTAAGGATTGGTCGATGTTGATTTCTCCGAAGTCGTTCACCATTACGGCGACGCGTTCCGACGCTTGACGTAAAATGTGGTTAACGAGTGTTGTCTTTCCGGCCCCCAGGTACCCGCCAATGACAGATACCTCCATTAAGCCTTCAGAGGGCTGCATTTTTTGCCTTACTTCGAGCCAGCAACGTGCGCTGTGCCTCCTACTACGGTGCCCCACACGGGAATGTCTTTGAGTTCTTCAGGGCTCACCTCAAAAGGGTCTTTTTCCAGTACAGCAAAGTCCGCGAGTTTGCCTGCTTCTAGAGACCCAATGTCATGATCCAACCTAAGTTGATACGCAGCACCAAGGGTGCAGGCCTCAAGCGCTTCGGCGACACTTATTCGCTCCTCTGGGCCTAGGACTCTGCCAGAAGCGGTGAGGCGGTTGACAGCGCACCACGCCGTGTGTAGGTGACCCATCGGAGTGATGGGCGCATCACTATGAACAGAAAATTTTACTCCTTCTCGCTGCGCAGTCGCGCATGCGTCCATCCGCGCCGCGCGCTCCTCTCCAACGGTAATGGAGGCGTGTTGGTCACCCCAGTGGAAAATGTGGTTGCTAAAAATATTTGCGTTCATTCCAAGTGCAGCCATTTTTTTGTATTGGGCTGTCGTAGTAAGTTGGCAGTGTTGAACCGTATGCCGGTGGTCCCACCGAGGGTGCCGTTGAAGCGCTGTTTCAACGGCGTCGATGAAAACTTGTGCCGCCTCATCACCGTTGCAGTGGCAATGAACCGTAAGACCAGCTTCGTGATACGAACTCACGATGTCGGCCAGTTGTTCGGGCGGAATCAGCCACAATCCATTTCCTGGGTGGCCCGGGGGTGGATTGACGTAGTGAGGCCATGAAATTCGCGCCGTAAAACCTTGAATGGATCCGTCAAGCACCAGTTTCACTATTCCAAACCGGAGCTTGGCCGTTTCTTCCTCGTCACGCAGCCGCACCGCTAGTGACACCATTGGGTTTGAGTCTTGGTTTTCTGAACCGAAGTCAGAGTGTCCAACAGCCACCACTACCCGTGCGGGGTAACTGGGGTCATCTGTCGCTTGACGCCAAGCCTCGAGCTGGCCTTCCATCGCCAAGCGGGTCGTACCGAGATCGGCAATTGTTGTGACCCCACAGTTACGTGCTTCACGCGCATAATTCCATTTCGCGTTGGGTGACATCATTGCAACCCCAATCGCGGCGAACCCATCTTGAGCGAGTGACATAGCCGCAGGTTCCTGGAGTTCTCCGTTCGGTTCCCCATCAGCGTCTTTAGCTACACCCGGCGTCGGGGTGTATCGATCGATGCCAGATCGACGCATCATCTCTGAGTTGACGGTCGCTAGATGCCCGCTCGCGTGGAACACGAAGATTGGTCGAGTGGTTGAAATTTGATCTAAATGTTTTGCGACGAGCCGCTCGCCTTTGAGGAAGATGGGGTCAAGCCCCCAAGCGACCAAAGTCTGGTCTGGATCGTTGAGGTCTCGTTCACACTCCGCTAGTCGGTCAACTACAGACGCAATAGTTTGGCAACCCAACCAGGTGCGACCTGTCGGGTCAGCGCGGTCATAAAATCCGACGTAGGGGAACTCCCAAACAGCGCCGGCCATGACATGGGTGTGAGCTTCAACAAAACCTGGCATCAAAACGTGATCGTTGAACTGTTCACTAAGTTCATGGTCGCCCCATTGCGCGAGATCTTCGACTGTTCCCACACCAAGAATTCGGTCACCTCGTACAGCGATTGCCTGAGCGAAAGGCAACGCAGGGTTCATGGTGATGATCCTCTTGGCGGTGAAAATCTTTACGCTTGCGTCACCCAAAATCGAACTCCTAAACCGTCGTCGCTGTTAATTTACCTTCGCTCCTGGAGGCCCAAAGACCGAGGAGACGCATAGGGGTCAACGCCTGTTCTGTAGGGTTCGCCTCCCCTGAATTCATAGTCCATAAGGCAATGTTTAATACTTGAAACCATGTGAGAGGTCGGTCAATCGTTCAAATTCGGGCAACTTATTGGCTGATTCTGCTCTATCTAGGCAGCGCTTTTGCGATTCGACGTCAAGGAGTGACCTCGCGACTGCTAGAACCAATTCAAGCCAACGCAGTGGAGGGTGTCGTGCAGAACAACGACGAATTGAAATTACGATCAGCAGCTTGGTTTGACATTCCCGGTGATCCGTTAATGACTGCGCTCTATCTGGAGCGTTACGTCAATTTCGGTTTGACGCGAGACGAACTGCAGTCAGGTAAACCAATCATCGGCATAGCCCAGACGGGTTCAGATCTCTCCCCCTGCAATCGACATCACCTAGAACTCGCGAAACGTGTCCGAGAGGGCATCAGAGAGGCAGGCGGAATTTGTTTTGAATTCCCTGTCCATCCAATTCAAGAAACAGGGAAACGGCCGACAGCGTCGCTTGACCGCAATTTGGCTTATCTCGGATTGGTTGAGATCCTTCAGGGATATCCGATTGACGGAGTTGTCCTCACTATCGGCTGCGACAAAACGACTCCTGCTTGCCTCATGGCCGCAGCAACAGTGAACATTCCGGCGATTGCCCTATCAGTCGGCCCAATGCTCAATGGTTGGCATCAAGGAGAACGGACTGGATCAGGAACGATCGTGTGGAAAGCGCGCGAGTTGCATGCGGCCGGTCAAATCGACGACGGAGAATTCGCCGACCTGGTTGCCTCCTCTGCTACGTCAACGGGCTACTGCTCGACAATGGGAACCGCAACGACCATGAACTCTCTTGCTGAGGTTCTTGGTATGCAGCTACCTGGCTCAGCCGCGATACCTGCTCCGTATCGCGAACGGGCCCAAGTCGCATACAAAACTGGTCTCCGTATTGTTGAAATGGTCCATGACGATGTGCGGCCCTCCGACATCATGACCCGCGAAGCATTCGAGAACGCGATTGTGGTCAATTCAGCTATAGGTGGATCGACGAACGCCCCGATTCATCTCAACGCGATTGCGCGACATCTCGATGTTCCGCTGAACAACAACGACTGGCAAGAACTCGGGTTACACATTCCTCTTCTCGTTAACATGCAACCAGCAGGCGAATATCTGGGTGAGGACTACTTCCATGCCGGCGGAGTCCCTGCGGTCGTCAAACGACTAATGGATTCTGGTTTGTTGCCTCACTCAGATGCGATGACCGTCAACGGCTCCACTATTGGGGCCAATTGCGCGACCGCCGAAGTTCTCGATTCCAAGGTGATATGGCCCGTCGAGGCTCCACTCGTTGCAGACGCAGGATTTGTTCACCTCTCAGGAAATTTGTTCGATAGTGCAATCATGAAGACGAGTGTTATCGGCGAGGAATTCCGAGGCCGCTATTTATCTAACCCTGATGACCCTGATGCCTTCGAGGGCAGGGCGGTCGTTTTTGAAGGGCCAGAGGACTACCACAATCGGATTGATGACCCATCACTTGAAATTGATGAATATTCAATGCTCATTGTTCGCGGAACAGGTCCTATCGGATACCCCGGTGGCGCCGAAGTCGTAAACATGCAACCTCCTTCGGCGTTGTTAATCCGTGGAGTTCACTCTCTACCCTGCATCGGCGATGGGCGACAGTCAGGCACGTCCGGATCGCCATCGATTCTCAATGCAGCGCCCGAAGCAGCAGCCGGAGGCGGCTTGGCGATTCTTCGCACTGGAGATCGAATCAGGATTGATTTGAGGCTTGGTACCGCCGACATGCTGATTTCGGATGAGGAGCTGCACTCAAGGCGACAAGATCTCGAAGAAACAGGGGGCTTTGCGTTTCCTGAAAGCCATACTCCATGGCAGGAGATACAACGAAGCATGGTTGCGCAGTTCGACGAAGGAATGGTGCTTAAACCAGCCGTGAAATACCAGGACACCGCTCGCAGATTCGGTCCGCCACGAAACAACCACTAGAGGTCGCGTTTTGTTAGCAGCAATTTACTTAATCTTCGGCTTAGCCATTCTATTTAGGTCCGGAACTTGGCTCGTAGACGGTTCCTCTTCTTTGGCCCGATCTCTCAACCTGAGCTCGGTAGTGGTCGGGGCCGTGGTTTTGGGTTTCGGTACCTCCGCCCCTGAGCTGGTGGTGTCGACGATCGCTGCATTGAGAGGAAACCCTGCCCTTGGGGTCGGGAACATCGTGGGCTCCAACGTCGCCAATTTGAGTCTGATTTTGGGCTGCGCTGCCCTTATAACCACAGTGAAGCTGCCTCCCTCGGTCGTTCGTCGCCAGGCCCCGCTATCGATCGCTTCAGTGGCAGTGTTCGCGTTGTTTGTTCTGGATGGACGGTTGACTCGAACCGACGGCGTCATCTTGAGCGCACTGCTAATTGCCACGATTGTCTATCTCGTTCGATCTCCTTCTGACACCGGAGAACTCGTTCGATCTCCTTCTGACACCGACGAGGTAGAACACAGCGTCCGCAGAGGTTTACTTATAGCGAGTACGGGCCTAGTTGGGGTCTTAGCCGGAGCGCAGTTCGCCGTATCAGGGGCGACAACTTTGGCCGAAAAATGGGGCTTGAGCGGTGGTTTCATCGGATTCTCACTGGTGGCTGTGGGAACCTCCCTTCCTGAACTAGTCACCGTTATAGTGGCGGCGCGCAAAGAGGAAACCGGCTTAATAATCGGCAACCTCTTCGGCTCTAATGTCTTCAACTCCCTCGCTGTCGCTGGTGCCATGGGACTGGTGGGAGCCGACCAGATCAATGACCCTTCCCTTACTGGATTTGGGATCGGATCAATGTTGGTCGTCGTTGTGTTGGCCTATTGTCTCGGGGTTCGAAAATCGTGCATTAGTCGCTTTGATGCACTGCTGCTGCTAGCTCTTTACGCCTTCGCCAATGTGATTCTTGCAGTGATTTGACAAGGTAGCTAGAAGCTCCAAGGGTACGCTTCCGCGCCGCTGTAGGAGGTCTCGTGGCTCAACAGGCGGGCCCTAGTACTCTCATCTGTTGCAGCGTCAACAGCCGTAAGAGCCATCGCCAATGCGCCTTCCACGGCCGCCTTATCCGCTACTGGTGTTCGACAGTAAGCCGCGAATTCGGGTTGATGATTCACAGCCGACCCGGAGTCCAGACCAAGCATCGGATGAATAGTCGGCATGAGAAGCGAAACGTTGGCCATGTCCGTGGATCCCGCACCTCGCCGAGGCGTTGAGTCAAAGGTTCTCCCCAAGGCTTCGGCGTTGTTCCGATATTTGGCAACTAGGTCAAGGTCATGCGCGAACTCTGAGTAAGGAGGCCCTAAAGGTTCGACTTCTAAAGTAGCGCCGGTCGCCATTGCCCCTGCTTCGAAGCATGCCCTTATCCGAGGCTCTAGCCGAGATAGCGCCTCAAGGTCTGGGGCTCGGTAGAAATAGCGCGCTGTTGCGTTGCCTGGGACAATGTTCGCTGCTTCTCCCCCTTTGGTGACAATTCCGTGTACTTGATCTTCGGGATCAAGGTGTTGTCGTAAGAGCCCCAAGCCGACCTGCGCGACCGTGATCGCGTCCGCAGCGTTAACACCCAGGTGCGGCGTCACCGAAGCGTGCGCTGTTCGGCCATGAAAGTGGAAGTCGCATTGAGAAATAGCGAGCGTGGGAAATCGATCCCCCTCATTTGGCGAAGGGTGAACCATCATCGCCATATGGGTGCCGTCGAAAGCGCCTCTTTCAAGCATCAGAATCTTTCCACCGCCTTGTTCTTCCGCGGGCGTTCCCAGTACACGAATCGTGATGCCAAGGTCATCGGCCACATTCTGGAGTGCCAGGCCAACTCCAACTCCAGCCGCTGCGATTACGTTGTGACCGCAGGCATGGCCGATATCGGGGAGAGCATCAAGTTCTGCGCAAATAGTGACCGTCAATTCGCCATTTCCGTAGGTGGCGCTCCATGCAGTCGGAAGGTCTGCAATCTCAGTTTTAACTTCGAAGCCAGCATCGGCTAATACTCGCGATGTCATCTCAGCTGTTTTGTATTCTTCGAAGGCGACCTCTGGGGTATCCCACACCGCATGAGACAAATCAACGATGACGTCAGCAGCTGCGGTGTTGTCAGAGCGAACTATCTCTTTAGCGTCAAGGGTCATGCATTGAGGCTAGACGGCGATCTACCGTGGCATTGACTTCAACATCGGAGCAAACATGACAACCACAGTCGTTACAGGAGCCAATAGAGGTCTAGGTCTCGAATTTGTTCGTCAGTGTTTAGATCGGGGCGACAAGGTAATTTCTGGCTGTCGGAACCCCGCTGAGGCAAAGGACCTAATGGCGTTAGGGCCCGCCGAGATTCTCAGCCTCGACGTCGGTCACGAGGAATCGATCGAGCAATTTGCCGCAGCGATCGACGATCATGTGGATGTCCTGATCAACAATGCAGGAACAAGCGCAACTAACCTGGGTTTAGAACGCGGCTCGGCTGGGGTCCTTAACGCTCCGGTGGATCTGACGCTCGATCTCATACGAATCAATGGGTTGAGTGCTGCGAGCATGACTCGAGGCCTTCTGGATTGTTTGGGCGAAGGAAGTCAAGTCGCCAACATCACGAGCCAAATTGGTTCGATGGTCGTAGGTGCGAGATTTGATGATCTGCCGTACTCGACCTCTAAAGCAGTGATGAACATGGTGACAGTGCAACTTGCATCACAACTACGCGACAAGGGCATCAGCGTGGTGGCTTTTCATCCGGGTTGGGTTCGTACCGATATGGGTGGTCCACAAGCAGATATCAGTACTGAAGAATCTGCGGGAGGGATCTTGTCGACGCTGGAACAACTTGGTCCTGAAGACAGCGGCTCGTTCCTGTGTTGGGATGGGTCGACTCATCCCTGGTAACACGACATGAGAGGCCACGTCCGACCTAGGATCGCCCGTCGTGCGTACCATAACAATTGCAGCAACGGAGGGCCTTCAACTCACCGCTGACGAGTGGGGTAACCCTTTGGGGGCCCCTGTTGTTATGTGCCATGGAGCTGGACAAAATCGGCATGCGTGGAAAAATACTGCCGAGACGCTCGCTGGTCGCGGCTGGTTCGTTACAACGGTAGATGCAAGAGGGCATGGTGACAGTGACTGGTCCACCGAAGCGCACTACGACTCCGAAGACAATGGACGTGACATCGTCGCCCTTCTTAAAAGGTTCGACCGGCCTCCGGCGATAGTTGGGGCGTCGATGGGTGGAATGGCGAGCTTGGCCGCGCAAAGAACCGCCACTCACCAGCTGTATAGCGCCGTCATTTTGGTTGACATCACTCCTCACTTCGATCCGAAAGGCGCCAGGCGAATTATCTCTTTTATGTCGGGTAATCCTGACGGTTTTGCCGATCTGGATGAAGCTGCGGATGTCATCGCGGCGTACAACCCCCACCGGCCGCGCCCTGCTGATGCTTCGGGGTTAACACGCGTTCTGCGACAACGCCCCGATGGTCGTTGGGTGTGGCGATGGGACCCTGCTTATGTCACTTCAAAGCCTGGATTTGGTTCCGACAACGAGAGCAACATGGCCGCTCATATGGAACTGACAAGCCGGATCATGAGCGAAGGAGCGCAAGCCGTCAACGTGCCCATGCTCCTGGTGCGAGGAGGGCAGTCTGATCTAGTAACTCCCGAAGCTGTGCGCGGTTTTCGAGACCTAGTGCCCGAAGCGGAGTTTGTGGATGTCGCTGGCACGGGGCACATGGTGGCAGGAGACGACAACGATGCTTTTACCGAAGCGGTCGCAGAGTTCTTGACCCGCCACCACCCGAGCGGTAACTCAATCTCTTAGTCATAACTCGGATCAGTGGGAGCGCCACGAGCGGCGTCTGCACTAGCAATTAACGCATCTGTTAACCGTTCTAACATCGCGCTGCGGCGAGGCTGATCCGAATTTGTAATCTCGCGACGCTCATCGCGGTCAGCGATCTTGTCGAACATCATTTCGTGTCCATCGCTGTTACGGGTGTACCGAGTGTCTCTAGTTACCAACGTTCTGGTTTTTGACGGCGTTGACGTCACCGAAGCCAAAAAGTCGGGAAAGTCTTCTTCGATCAAAACATAGTCTCGGACACTGGCGACGGGGTCACTCAAGATCGGAGTGAGACTTACGCCCTGTATCCCGTCGTACGCGTCGATCCCACACAGTTCCATGAGCGTCGGTCCCAAATCCATGCTGGAAGCCAGGGAGTCGGTGCGGCCAGGCGGGCACTTCGGAGCCGAAATCAGCAAAGGAATTTGTTGAGTTCCCCGAAACGGCATGTAACCCTTCAGCATCAGTCCATGCTCGCCCATCATGTCACCGTGATCGGATGTGAAAACGATGATCGTGTCCTCTGTCTGCCCCAGTCGATCTAGCGTTGACACAACACGCCCGATTGCCTCGTCAATCATCTCGATCATTCCGTAGGTCGCCGATATTGCTTCTCTGACAAGCGCATGATCGCCCCCGACGCCGCACGGCTGAACCCAGAAACGTTGATCCTTCGGGTGTCGCCCGTGAGCCTCCTTGAGATGTTGGGGCATGTAGTCGGACGGGTCATCAATGGAATCAGGTACTGGCATGTTGTGGGGGTTGTGTCGGTCAAACCACATACCTGGTGGGGCCATCGGGTGATGAGGGTCCGGAAAGGACGCCCAAGCCAAAAATGGTTTCTCTTGACCTACGGCCTCTTCGATAAACGCGATCGTGCGATCAGCAACAAACGTCGTCGAGTGAAATTCCGGGTCGTAGGGAGCCCGATAGATCTGCCACCAACGTGTCGACCGGTCGAGGCCGGGTGCTGCCTCCGTCATCGGAACCACCAGATCTTCGATTCGGCCTCCTCGACTAAGAGCCCAGTTCAAGTGATGCCCCAAGACCGACGAGCCGTGCTCTAGAGCAAACTCGACATGGTCAAAGCCATAAAAGTCTTCGATATCTGGTTCGTTTCCATCAAGGTAATTCTCGAAATCTTCTAGTTGGTCCCAGCCTTGGAGGTGGTGAGGTGTCGCCAACATGCCACTCGAACGGATCGGGGCAACCGAGTTACGACTAGGTCCGTGCTGAAGATGTGATTTGCCCACCAGACCGGTGCGATAGCCCGCAGCGCGAAACCGTTTTACGAAAGTGTTGGCGTTCCAGTCCAGGGAACGGTCGTTGAAGATGCACCCATGAGCACTCGGAAGCCGACCGGTCATGATGCTGGATCGGTTCGGCATACAGATGGGATTCGCTACCCATCCCTCATCAAAGACCATGCCACGCTCGGCGATCGCGTCAAGGTTCGGAGTACGAACTATTTCGTTTCCCGTAAATCCGACGTGATCGGCGCGTTGTTGGTCAGTAATGAAGAATAAAACGTTGGTCACCCGTGCATCATTACCGACCACGATCGTCTCGGGTACCGATAGCTACGTGATCGCAGGGTTCCTTCTCTTCCACAGCAAGAGAACCGGTAGCCCCGCCGTGGCAATGAGTGAAGCACCGAAGAAGGCTGCGACCGTGGTGCCTGACATCCAAGCAACTAGACCCAATACTGGAGCGCCTATTCCTCCTGACAATTCGAAAAACATAGTGAAGGTGCTCATAGCTTGAGCTCGCTCGTTGGCGGGTACTCCCTCCACCGCAGCGACCATTAGAGCGGGGTAAAGCAACGATCCGCCAATGGCGAGAATTGCTGCTCCTGCGAACATCCCTGGCCGGCTGACGAAGCTGCCCATGACGAGCATCCCGATGGCAGATCCCGTCAACGCAAGAGCCGCCGTTTTGGTCGTTCCTAGGCTGTCCGGTAGGCGGCTGCAAGCGAGCCTCAAAGCTAAGACGAGAAGGCCATAGAGAGCGTAAATAGGGCCCGCATCGCCCAACGCCCGTTCATCCATCAGCTTGGGCATAAACCCATGTAGCGCAGGGAAAATCATGATCCCAAGCGCCATGACAATTCCGGGCCAAATCGCGGTCCGATACAACAGAACTCGACGACGTTCGGGGTCCGAAGCGGAACCCATGTTCGGTCCGTTTGAGCCAACAAAGTCAGGCAGCCAACACGCCACCACGGCGGCTATTGCCATGCACAAGGCGCCAACGAGGAATCCGCCGTCGAAGCCCCAACGACCAACAACCCACTCCCCCAACCAAGGACCGAATGCCATCCCTCCGTAGATCGCTACCGAAAAATAGCTTGCAGCTTCACCTCTTCGATGATCCGGCGCTAAGTCGGTAGTTAAGGTCACCGTGCCGACGAAAAACGCGCCTTGAACGGCCCCCATCGCTAATCGAGCAACTAGTAGCCAACCGTAACTGTCAGCGAAAACATGGCAGGCGAGAACGACAGCAGTCACAAATGAACCGCCGGCGATCAGTACCCGTCGTCCTCTGCGATCTCCGAGTCGTCCTATCCATGGCCGAGCAAGGATCGCAGAGAAGGAAAAGATTCCGAGGGCGAGGCCAACCTCCAGATCGCCTCCGTTGAGGTCGGTTGCTACGAATCTGGCAACCGTTGGTATCACCGATGAGAAGCCCAGTGCAGAAAACAGCGACGATACGCACAACACCAGAAAATGGGGGGTTAGCAACGGTTGACTCTGATCATCATCTAAGTCAACGAACTCATCTCGCTGAACCACAAAAACTTTAGGGCGACGCTCCTCGCCTACCACGCGCAAATTTCTCGGCGATCAGTCGATGTCAACTGGCGGAATGGTTTCGCTGAACTTCTCCCAAACCACTTCGTCAGGTATTGCCATCACTTTCTCGAGTGCTCCAGGTGGATAATGCATGTGAGGGTTATTCTCATCGAACGGCGGATTGGGAAGTGGTTCGCTCAATACGTCGAATTCGGTAGGACTCTTGAGCGCTTCCATCTCCTGCGCGTCGATGCCGCAGAGGTCGCGCACCTCCGGATCCACCCAAGCCTGCGCATCAATGTTGCTTCCGGCGCACACTTCGAGGCTCAGCCCTTCTGGTCCGGCGAAATACATCGATTGGATAAAACCATGATCAATTGGGCCAAGTACTTGGATTCCCTGAGACCTGATCCGATCTCGAAGCACCAGAAGTTCTTCAAGGTCGTCAACGTTGAAAGCAACATGTTGCATGGTGCCTTTGGTGACAGGTTCACCCCCGTTGCCTGCATGTGTGACGCCCCACTTCACTTCATCCCCATTTTCTGGGTGCTGAACAAAGGCAACATAAGAGCTTTCGGAAAGTTCAACGAAACCGTGGAAGCAGCCTTTTACCCCATGCATCCAGTACAGGGCCTTCGTCGGGCACCCGAGTACTTCCGCGAAAAAGCTGAGCTGGGTTTTCATGTCGTTAGTCGCTATAGCGAGGTGGTTGACGCCGTTTGGGTGAAGGGCCATAGCCCAAGGCTACGTGTCGGCGGGCATTTCATGACGGCCCTCAACCCACTGCTAACCAAAGCTGGGGTTCGACGGCAAGCACAGGCTCATTGGGTGTCTGGAGTTGATCACGGGTCTGAAGATACGATTGGTCTCTCATCAACAACAAAGCTGCAGGATGGTTCCTTATCCCCATAGTGTGGAGCTATGTGGATTCGCCTTCGCCAAATCGCCGTAGTGACCTCAGACCTCCTCAAAACTGCCCTTGATGTACAAACGGTCTTAGGTGTTGAGGCGTGTCACACCGATCCTGGCGTTGGAACTTTTGGGCTCAAGAACACCCTTTGGCCGATTGGCAGCCAGTTCTTGGAGTGTGTTACGCCCGTGACCGAAGACACCGCCGGGGGCCGCTACATCAAGCGAAGAGGTGGCGACTCCGGGTACATGGTCATCAATCAGGTCGATGATGTCGCTTCACGTCTAGCTCACATCCAAGAGCTAGGGGTTCGAGTGGCGAATCACATGGAATATGACAAAGGTGGGTTTGAAGGCCTCCAGCTACATCCTGCCGACACCGGAGGAAGTTTCTTCGAAATGGATCAGATGAAAGTCGAAGGTAGCGAGGTTCCCGACGGTCCCTGGTGGCCCGCTGGATCTCAGTGGTCTGACTTTTCTCGAACCGAACGCGTGAGTGGGATCTCCGCTGCGGAACTCCAGGCTGTTGACCCCGATCGGTTGGCCGCCCGCTGGGCTCAAATAGCCCAATTGGAGGTGGCCGAAGACGAAAACGGTACTCCAGCGATTCAGTTTGAGAACGCGTCAATTCGGTTCGTGGAAGCCACTGACGGGCGGGGTGACGGACTCGGGGGTATTGATGTGGTCTGCGTCGACCGCGATGCTGTATTAGAGGGAGCCCAACAAAGAAATTGTGACGTAAACGACGATCTCGTACTTCTCGGCGGCCTCAGGGTCTACCTGCGAGACTAAATACAATTTAATTTTACAAAAGCGAACTAAGAAGAGCGATTCCCTATGAGCGTTAACCTCCGTAACTTCACTAAAGCCGTGTACACGTTTGATGCTGTTGTTCATCGCGTGTCCGATGAGAATTGGGACAACCAATCCCCGTGCGATGAGTGGACCGCCAGAGACGTGTTACGGCACCATTGCGGGGTCTTAACAGCTATGACTGCCACTCTCGTGAGCGGCGAAACCGTTCCACCGGCATCGATTGAATCCGCTGACGAACCAGCGATGGTCTGGGTACAAACTCGAGATGCCGTCCTAGAGGCACTCGACACACCGGGAATTCTTGAACGGGAAGGAAAATTTTGGTTCGGCCCCATGTCAGTTGATCGGTGGATCCAAGCCGTTCAATGGGACTCAATCACTCACGCGTGGGATATAGCAAAAGCGACCGGAGTTGAGGCTCATATTCCTCCCGATCTGGCAGAAATTAGTCACGAGGTAATAGGGAAAATGCGTGAGACGCTCGCTGGGTGGGGACTGATCGCCGATGAAACCGAAGTTCCTGAAGGTGCCAACACTGTGGAACGTTTCCTCGCCATGATTGGGCGAGATCCCAGTTGATCGCCCCGGCGAATGTTTCGCCGAATGACCGCTTCGTCAAGGCAACTTCAGCACTCCCTGAGAATTCTCCCTTAACGACAACACACGTTCGAGATTGGAGTGAACAAGGCTTCGCTCTCGTTGATGATCTCCTGCCTCGCGCTCTTATCCAACGGCTCATTGAGGCTGCACAAATCAGATTTCCCACCCCCGAATCGGGTGAGGCTCGCGGCCTTAACGATTTCGGAGGGGGCATAACATTTCCCGATAGAGACTCCACCTTCAACGAACTCACCTTGCATCCCCGTTTGTTAGAAGCCGCGTCGCAACTTCTAGGTGTACCCGTTCACGAGCTGCGGCTCACTCAATCAGACCTTTGGCCCAAATACGGTCGACAAGAAGGCGATCGCGGAGATTATGACAACCAAGACCAACGAATTCATGTCGACTATCCGAACCACACGTTGACGCACCCTGCGCCCTGGAACGACCCTGAAGCTGTTGAGATCGTTATCTACTTGTCCGACCAAGTCGACGTCGGTGGCGCAACGGCGGTGGTTCCGCGCGAGGGACGCGATGACCCTGCATACCGGTGGCCGATTATGGACGCGCCTGGTATCGGAGATATTCCATGGATTAATGATCGTGCCAGAGCCGAGGCGTGGTTTTGTGAGCATCGCCCGGACACGGCCGATTTTCGATCCCATCTTTACCAGAGAGAGATGTACACCAATTTCACCAAGGGTTCCGTGCTCTTATACCGCCACGACACCTGGCATCGGGGAACCCCTCTGCAACCTGGGCAGATGCGACTCGCCCACAACCTGACCTTTCGGAAAATAGCCGCTGATTGGATTAGCACACTTCACCCCGGTTGGGCGTGGGCCATGTACAAACAAGATCAACGCATGGAGCGGATCATTGCCAATTTAAACCCTGATCAGCGAGCCGTTCTCGGCTTTCCTGCGCTCGGCAGCACCTATTGGACAGCACAAACAATTGATGCCGTCGAAGCGAGATATGGAAGTTTCGGGTTTGACGCGAACCCTTATAGAGATGCCATGGTTTGGACCGGTCTCTAGTCAAAGCAGCTTGGCCAGCGAAATTTGCAGCAGTGAACCAGTTGTTGTTTTCTCTATAGCGGTGCTCCGCGAAATGCAGCGCGCTTCAGGTATCTGGTGTGGCTGAATCGTCGGATTCAATGAGGGACATCGACCCAGTCAACGACGAGTTATCCGAGCGTAGCGAGGCTAACGCTAGGAACGTTTTTCCGGGAATGATCATGACTCGGGCGCTAACGTCGGGTCATGAACAATGACATCCTTACCTGGCGAATCGGAGATGTGAAGATCACGTCGGTCCCTGAATCTTCGGATCCCACTTCGCCGAAGTTCATGTTTTCTTCGATCGATAAGGATGGTGTCCTTGAGCTACAAAGGCAATCACCCTGGCTTACGCCTTTTGTCGGAGAAAAGGGCCATCTCCTCCAAAAAATTCATTGCTGCATCATTGACACCGGCGAAGAACGCATTGCTGTCGACACGTGTGTTGGCAACGACAAGCAACGCGGCAATCCTCTCTGGCACGAGCAACAAGGACCTTTCCTAGACCTCCTAGCCGAGGCGGGCTACCCCCCAGATTCCATTACCCATGTTGTTTGCACTCACCTTCACGTCGATCACGTTGGGTGGAACACACAACTTGTTGACGGCCAGTGGGCGCCAACATTCCCTAACGCGGAATACGTCTTCGTCGCCGTCGAATTTGAGCATTGGTCATCTACTGAAGATCTCTTCGGAGACCCAGTTTTCGATGATTCGGTTGCCCCTATCCACGAAGCAGGGCTCGCCAACCTGGTCACATCGGATCACTCGATCGGAAACTGCGTGTCGTTTGAGTCCACCCCCGGACACACCCCCGGACACATCAGCGTCTTGATTGAGTCGAATAACGATCGGGCAATAATTACCGGCGATATGGCGCACAGCCCCATCCAAATTGCTCAACCCAATTTGAGCTCAAGCTTCGATTCCGATCCCGATATGGCGCACAACACTCGCTTGGAGGCATTCGCTAGATGGGCTGATGGTGAAACGTTGATTATTGGAACCCATTTTGGTACTCCGACTGCCGGAACAATGCGTCCTGATGGTGACGGGTATCGGCTAGACGCAGCAAATTAGCGATACGAAACATCGGTAGGGCTGCGTTTAAGAATTCCGAGGCGGATGGGGATAATCGCCGTTGTTTGCGAGCATGTGGGCAGGACCATCGGTTCTGTTAATAGCTGCCTCTGAGCCCCAGATGTGTTCTTTCTGCCAACCGAAGAGTTCCCTGTTGGCTCCCAAACGTGACAGCTGTTGCGCTCGTTCTATGGCTTTGCTTGTTACTTCATCTTCGTCTGCTAATTCCTGAACGAACCCAGCCGAAAAAGCTTCTTCGCCAGTCCAACGCTTAGCAAACTGCACCGTTTCGTAGAAAGCGTGGCGTGGCAATTTGTGATGAAAGAGGGCTAACTCCGCTTCAGGGATGGGTACTCCAATTTCGATCTCGTTCGCACACATCATTCCTCTATCACGACGCATCACTCTTTGGTCGTGACACAGCGCCCACATGAACCCCGCTCCAAAAGCGTGACCGTTGACCGCGCAAATAGTTGGTATCGGAAAGGTAATTAGTCGCGAGAACAATTTCATTGCCTCGTCACCGAAGACCCGTCGGTCTCCACCTTCATGTTCACCCCTGCTGGTGATCCAATCGAGGTCGAGTCCGTTGGAGAAGAACTTCGGATCCGAGGAAGCGGTCACTAACGCATGGGGGCCCTCAGTGGTTTGGACTTCATCCAACGCTTTATCGATTTCACGCACCATGGTGGTTGTCCATCTGTTCTCACCGTTATCAAGAGTGAGAACACTGACTTGGCCATGCTGTTCTAGGGTCAGAAATTCGCTCATATCATCACGGTAGACCGAGCAGCTACACCGTGTCGCATACGGTGAAGCTATGCGAGTGGTCCTCATCGTTCTTGATGCGTTTCCACATTCAGCCATTCAGGAAAGCACTACGCCGAACTTGTGGGCTCAAGCAACCGAGGGGGCGATGGCTTCAAGCGGAGGTGAATCGCTAATGCTTTCGGTCACCTACTCAAATCACGCAGCTTTCGTGACCGGTTTATCTCCTACCGAAACAGGACATTGGGGGAACTGGGCTTGGATCGACGGAGAATTCGTTCGTACCTACGACAGTGGCCCACGGGGCCTAACCGTCTTCGATGATTGCAAGGAGGCCGGGCGCCGGTCCGTCGCGGTCGTCGGCGATCACAAGCTGCTCGCAACCATGGGGGCGTTGGTTGCTGATGACTCTTGGCCTCCCGCCGGTACCCCTCCCGAGGGGACCGTGCTCGATGCCTACGGTTACCCCCAAGATCAAGCCGTTGTCGAAACAGCCTCGAACATGGACCTCGATGCCGATTTCCTTCTCTTCCATCTGAACGAACTGGATACCACCATGCATATGCATGGACCTGAATCGGAGGCCGCCCTCGTCCAGTATCAAAAAAGCGATGCATCGTATGGGTCGCTGGTGGAGCTACTTAGCCCAGCATGGCAGGACACGGTCCTCATCACCGTGAGCGATCATTGTCAAGAACCAACTGGACACCCCGAATGTGTCAACCTCAAGCGTTATGCCAAGATTGCCGGTTGGCCTGTACAAGTGAGACACGATGGCACGGGAGCGACCGTGGTCGCTTTGGATGACGTTACCGGTGAAGAGTTTGCTCTAGTCGAATCAGAAATTAAGCGACTAGGTGGAGTTGAAGACGTGATACTTGCTGCCCGTAACGTTCTACTCGCCTGGACGGAACCAAATCGCATGTTCGGTCGGGGCGAACCATTAACTCTGGGCAACCACGGAAGCCCTCGATGTACTCAACAAGTAGCGATCGTTTCTGGCGGCCACTCGGCCGCAAAAACGCTGGGGCGCGCTATTACTCACAACCGGCCAGGCACGTTGACTTGGGCTCCAACGATTCGTCGTTTACTTGGAATTTGAGTCGAGAGCACGGCGAGAACAAGTCCTCAGCCGCGAGGAACTTCAATCCAAGGAATGTCTTTGTCGACGCGGGGTTCACCAGGTAGCCCCAATACCTGTTCACCCAAAATGTTGCGCATGATCTCTGATGTCCCGCCTTCAATGGAGTTCGCTCGGACTCTCAAGAAGCCATGTTGCACTCCGTGTTCGGATCCGTCTACCGACAAATCCTCAGGTCTACGAAACGTATAGTCACAGTCAACTTGTCCAGCCATTCCCATCATGTCGACGGCTGCAGTCAGCAAATCCTGGTTGAGTTCCGCGAACGCCAGCTTCGCTATGGACATCTCCGGTCCTGGATTACCTTTTCTGCGGTTCTGACCTGCCCGGATGTTGGTGAGACGTTGCGTTTCTGATCGAACGTACAGCTGCATCATTCGATCACGAGTCACGCTACTTCGAAGACCTTCAGGAGTTTCACGCCACATCTTCGTGAGGATCGATACCGGTCCCGATCCTGGTTTTGGTGGACCGCCGCCGCTCCCAGAACCAATTGCGTTTCGCTCATTCATGAGCGTTGTCAAAGAAACTCTCCAACCGTCGCCTATGTCGCCAATTCGATCGGCCTCGGGAATTTCGACGTCAGTTAGGAAAACCTCATTAAATTCAGCTTCACCTGTAATTTGTCGTAATGGTTGAACGTCCACGCCTGGGCTTTTCATATCAACCGCGAAGTAGGTCATTCCGCGGTGCTTCGGCATTTCGGGATCAGTTCGGGTCACTAACATTCCGCGGTCACCGAGATGGGCCAGGGTGTTCCAGACTTTTTGGCCATTGACGATCCAGGAATCACCGTCACGCACGGCACGCGTCCCCAGCCCAGCAAAGTCGCTACCTGCTCCGGGTTCGCTGAACAGCTGACACCACCGCTCTTCTCCGGTGAACATCGGTCTCAAAAAACGACTCTTCGATTCTGCGCTTCCGTGAGTGTGAATTGTTGGGCCGGCTAGATGCATGAAGAACATCGCCGGTTTCATCGGTGATGCACCCGCTTCGCGTAGACGCGCTTCCACCTGGCTTTGCAGAACCGGACTTGCGTCCAAACCTCCGTCACCCTCATCGAAATAAACCCAGGCGAGCCCATGGTCAAATTGGGCACCGCGAAAATCTTCGTAGCTCATTTGTTTCGGATCGTTGTCAACTAACAACGCGTCGATGGCGGCTGTGACGCGAGCCGCTTCTGCCGTGCTAGTTGTGCTGGCTGTTTCAGACATATTGACAGTCTTGCCAACGAAGCACCCAAAGAACAAGCCCAGGACAGTGGTCAGTCACAAAAAGGCGGTGCTATCTAGTTTCTGCTGCCGTCAAACTCCGGCTCACGCTTTTCTAGAAAGGCCTGAGCGCCCTCGGCCATGTTTCGCGGAATCAGAACTGCTTGATGGTCCATCTCAACTCCTAGCTGGTCAACAAACCCTGCTGTGGAGGCGCCGTCGATTGCCTGACGAATACGAACCATGGCATCTGGGCTAGTTCTTTTGAGGATTTCGGTCGCCGCTGCGACCTCTGCATCCAGTTGTTCGTCTTCTACACATTTCCAGATTAGACCCCATTGTGCGGCCTGCTCTGCGGAAATTCGGTCACCAAGCATTGCCATCCCCATAGCCCGAGCCCGTCCTGCGCGCCTTGGGAGACTCCAGGTTGAACCCATATCAGGCACTATCCCCAGACGGGGGCCAAAGGTTGCGACAAAGAACGTGGATCTCACCGCGATAGTTATGTCGCAAGCAAGGGCAATTCCCATTCCACCACCAGCGGCAACGCCGTTTATGCGAGCGATGGTTGGCACAGGACAGTGGTGTAACGCTTTCAGCGCGGGATTAAAGAAGTCGTTGGGAGAAAACGCTGGGGTTACATTCGTCATCGTCTGACCTGGGTCTGCTGCATTATTCAGGTCCGCACCCGAGCAGAACCCACGTCCGTTACCGGTGATCACAACTACCCGAATGTTTTCGTCTTCTTCCACTACTGATAAGGCGCTACTGAGATCTTGCATGAGATCGTCGTTCATCGAATTGAGCGATTCAGGACGGTCCAAGGTGATGGTCCCGACCCCATCTTCAAGAGCGAAGTGAACAACTCCGTTAGGCATGCTGGAAATAGTCATACTGAAAAGCTAGGTCAAGCTCGGGGGGGTCGTCTATACAAAATTCCGTCTTGCTCCAACGCGTCTACGGATTGAGCATCCATTCCAAGTAAATCTTCAAGCACTGCCTGGTTGTGTTCCCCCACCTCTGCTGCCACAAGATCTGGTAAATCCGGTGCATCAGAGAAACGTAAGGGAAATCCCGGTATCAGCATGGATCCAGCGAGGGGGTCCGTTACTTCTCTGACCGTGCCACGCTCAAGGAAATGTGGGTGAGTCTCCGCCAGTTTCACCGGCTCAACGACAGGGCCACATGGAACTCTATGCTCTTCCAAAACATCAAGAACGTCTTGATCGGTATCAAAATGGCTCATCCAATCTTCTATAAGAACAGTCAAATCATCTCGGTTAGCTAAACGACTTGTGTCCGTAGTGAAGCGCGGGTCATCTCCTAACTCCACCCTTCCCATCGCCTGCCACAAATTTTTGATCTGATTTTCAAGAGCGATCACAACAATCCAACTCTCGGGGCCTTTAAATATTCCTGCTGGACTGGCCGGCTGATAATGCCGTCCACTTCTCATCGCCGTAACATTTCCTTCTGATAGAGATGGCCCTGAAACTGCGCTCTCTTGCATGTGATACACCGAGTCAACCATGCCTATATCAAGGTGCGATCCAACACCTGTGCGGTCGCGACGATACAAGGCGTACCCCAATGCGGCGAATGCATGAACCCCTGTCGCCGTATCGGCGATTCCCGCCCCGATAAGCATTGGCGGGCCATCAGGCTCGCCAGTCATGTGCATTAACCCCGAATAAGCTTGGGCAATAAAATCGAATGCCGGTTTTTCTCTCAACGGGCCAGTCTGCCCAAACCCTGAGATGGAGACCATTATGACGCTAGGGTTTATGGCCTTCAAATTCGCGTAACCAAGCCCTCGGCGTTCCATCACCCCAGGACTATAGTTTTCCACTACCACATCAACTTCGGGTATTAGCTCCTTAACAAGATCAAGGCCTTCTGGCCGAGTTAAATCTACTGAGAGACTTCTTTTGCCTCGGTTCTGTTGCACATGATATGCAGAACGGTCATTCTTTCTGGGTGGAAAGAGCCGCACCGGGTCACCGTACGGCGGAAATTCAACCTTTATGACATCGGCACCCATCTCCACTAATAGCCTCGTGCAAGAAGGCCCCGCAAGATATTGGGTGAAATCTAGAACGGTGATGCCTTCTAGGTACGGGGTGACTCCGGGTTGATGTCCTTGTTGAGTTTTGTCCACCTTTCGAGCGTAGATCTCAAGCCACCAACGATGTAACGAAACCGTCCACAAAGGCCTCCCCATTCCACTCTTGGAGGCCACTTATCTTTACTCTGAAGGAAAGTGACACCAAACCGTTCAATGCTACTTGTCGTAGTTGTCGGCCTTTTGTTAGCTATTGCCGCCATCGTTCAGGCAATTGGCGGCGACTCACCAGATCCTGTGGATCATGAAACGGCGCCATCTTCTTCATCTCATGAAACATCGGCAACAGATTCTGATGATGCATCTACGTCGATCCCGCCGACTAAGACTCCCCCAACCACCATCACACGCACTACTTCGCCTTCCCCTCAAACCAGCATGTATAACCCACCGGTTTCCGTCACCTCTATTGGTGAAGGGGCCGTAAGAATCAGCGGCTACGGAGACAAGATCGTGGCCGTAGATGAGTGGTCAAATGTCCGAACAGTCATCTACAGAAGAACTGGCCCAGGTTCGGAACTACTTATCAAACTGCTGGGCGATGACCAGGTTACGGTTTTCTCATTCGGGTATTCAGATCGCAACTCCCCTATTGAAGGTCTACGTTTCCTCACTGAATTTACGCAAGAGGTCCAAGAAATAGCTGTCACAGCTACTACTGGCTGGGAAATCGATCTCCTTCCTGATGCTTTCATGTGGAACCAGCAAATGGATGCAGGCAACACACCCCAGGCCGGGGATCTAATGCTTTTTTCCTCGCAAGGTCTGACCTTTGTGGGGTCAGAACAGACTCCGACCGCACAAGGTATTGGCGACTTAAGGATTTACAACGCCTGTCACGCCCCGTGCAACGAAGGGGCAACCACGTGGATCTTCGAACTGGATTCCGATTGTTCCAACACTCCAAAAGTCTTTATTAAAGAGGTTGGGAGCAACTATTTCCAGCGGATCGTTAGACCAGTCAAATCTGAATCAGGGAAAGATACTTTTGAGGTTCCGTTGGAAAGCTACGACTGGCTCCAAGTACTCACGCCTTGTCAATGGTCAACACAACCAACGACTGGTTAGCCCACCACATACCGAATGTGGGTCTACTTGTAGCGGTAGGTGATTCGCCCTCGAGTCAGGTCATAAGCAGAAACCTCGACCTGAACGCGGTCTCCGGGAAGAATGCGGATGTGATGCTTACGCATTTTGCCGCTTAAGTGACCAAGAACTTCGTGTCCGTTATCCAACTCGATGCGGAAGTGTCCGCCTTTAAGCGCTTCAACCGTCTTACCCTCAAGCAAGATGGCGTCGTCCTTCTGTTTCGGCAAACCAATTTCCCTTCAATAGCTCTCTAAATAGTCTACCGGAGCAAGGTAACGGCCAAGAAATCAGCAAGGCCGCTCGAATCGAACTATTTTTGACATATTCCACTCAAGGGGACCCAAATGTCTTACGACCTCAAGATCACGGGCGGCACAATCGTCGATGGCACAGGAGCCGCACGATATTTAGGCGACTTGGGAATAAAGGATGGTCGCGTTGTCGCGATGGGCGGCGCACCAGCGGAGGCTCAACGAACGATTGACGCTACGGGACGCATCGTTGCGCCTGGTTTCGTTGATATTCACACCCACTATGACGCCCAAGTGCTTTGGGACCCATTAGTTAGTTGTTCTCCATGGCACGGGGTCACGACGATCGTCATGGGCAACTGTGGTTTCTCTGTTGCACCGACCCGCCCCGAGCACCGGGATTTAATCATGCGAACATTGGAGAACGTCGAGGGGATGAGTGTTGACGCCTTACGGGCCGGATTAGGCGACTGGGGTTTTGAAACTTTTCCTGAATACCTCGATGCTCTGGACGCCAACGGGTGCGCAGTCAACATGGCAGCAATGATTGGGCACACAGCCCTTCGTATGTATGTACTGGGTGAAGAAGCGACAGAGCGTGAAGCAACTGAAGAGGAAATCGCCCGACAACGTGAACTGGTTACTGAAGCTCTAGAGGCAGGCGCCTTAGGGTTCGCCACGAGCAGGGCCAACACTCATGTTGGATACGAGGGACGGCCGGTTCCTAGTCGTCTCGCTACCTCTGAAGAAATAATTGAGATCGCTCAGGCGCTCGGTGACGTTGGCGGAATCATGCAAGCGACCCAAGGTCGCGGCTTAAGCCACGATGAATTCGCTCGCATTGCAGAAACCACTGGCGCAAATGTGAGCTGGACCGCGCTATTGGCAAGCACCGTTGGTCCAGGAAGCCACCTCAAAGATGTTGAGAAAGCTCACGCACTAGCTGAGCGCGGGCTTCCGGTATTCCCTCAGGTGGCAGTCCAACCAGTCCAGTTTGAAATGAGTTGGAAGGCGCCGTTCATCTATGAGGGGATGCGAGTGTTTCAGCCCGTAGCCCAAAGCGACATAGAGGGACGAAAGGCTTACTACGCTGACCGCGACTGGCGCGAACAGTTCAAAGAAAAAGCTGGTAACGGCGGAAAGATTGGCGACCGCTGGGCGCGAACTGAGATTACTTGGTTCCCACCAGATCCAGCGATGGAAGGTAAGAACGTTCAGGAGTTAGCGGACGAGTTAGGTCAGGACCCTGTCGATGTGATGCTTGACATGGCCCTAGACGCAGATTTGGACATGCGCATAGTTCAAGATGTGGTCAATCATGACCGGAACGAGATCGATGAGCTTTTGCATGATCCGACCACAGTCATCGGTCTTTCTGATGCGGGTGCTCACGCAAGTCAGCTTTGTGACGCTAAATATTCCACAGAGTTTCTCTCAACATTTGTTCGCGAGAGAAAAAGTTTTGATCTCGAACAAGCAGTTCACATGCTTACGCAACGACCCGCGCAAGTATTTGGGATTGAAGATCGCGGCACCTTAGAAGATGGTGGGTGGGCCGACGTTGTCGTGTTCGATATGGAGAACGTGGGTCACGAAGGTAAACGGCGGGTGTATGACCTCCCAGCCGGAGCTGACCGGTTGGTTTCGGATGCCACGGGCATCGACGCGGTAATAGTGAACGGGACCGTCATTAGGCAGAACGGAGAAGACTCAGTCTCCGCGGACTCCGCGCTCCCCGGCCGGTTGCTTCGTCACGGCAAGGCGTAACAAGTGCCCATAGACCACAATCGAGAATTTTGGAAACCCGGTATGGGTTGGTTAAAAGCCATTGACGACGTCGAGTACGTCAAAGGCCTTGCCGACGAAATGGGTGGAACAGATCGGGTTAAGCGACAGCATGACGGCGGCCGTTACACGGTTCGCGAACGGATGGAAAAATTTTGCGATCCGGGTTCATTTCTGGAAATGGGCCATTTAGTGGGCGCTGCCGATTATGACGCCGACGGGAACTTGGTTGAGTTCTCTCCGGGGGGCTACGTGATGGGCCTGGGAGAAATTTCGGGTCGCCCTGTGTCGGTCGGTGGTGATGACTTCACTATTTCCGGGGGAAGCCCTCACGACGTTCACAAGTTGCCACATCATTTTGCCCAACCGCTGGCGTTGCAATATGGGATCCCCTACGTGCAGCTCCGCGAAGGTGTAGGGCATTCATCCAAGCAGGACGAGCAAGATGGACATATGGGTCTGCCCCAAGGTGATCTCTGGCACCAAGGGGTAGAACTTCTTGCCAAGGTTCCAGTGGCTGCAGCAATTTTAGGGTCAGTTGCCGGGTGGCCAGCTGCCGCAGCGCTGCTGTCTCATTTCACGGTGATGATTAAGGGAAGATCTCAGATTTTCCCTTCTGGGCCACCTGTAGTTGAGCGCGCTATCGGCGAGAAGCTTTCTAAAGAAGAGCTTGGCGGCTGGGAGATGCATGTCGTGCAAAGTGGCCAGATCGACAACGTGGCGGAGGATGAAGAAGATGCTTTCCAGCAGATCCGCGACTTCATTTCCTACCTTCCAAACACAGTGGGAGAGGTCGCTCAGCGGGTCGACACCGGCGACGACCCCGAACGTCGACCACAAGAACTATTGGAGATAATTCCTACGAATCGACGGCAGGGATATGACGCCCGTGCTTTGATTCGCCATGTCGTTGATAACGGCGATTTCTTCGAGATGAGGAAGCTCTACGCCAGTGGAATCATCACTGGTTTCGCGCGAATGGATGGTTGGTCAGTTGGGGTGATTGGCAGCGATCCGATGAGTAAAGCGGGTGCGATGGATGGAAACGCTGCGGACAAGTACACCCACTTCTTGGATCTTTGCGACAGTTTTAACCTGCCCCTTCTGATTTTCCTTGACATGCCTGGCTTTATGCTGGGGTCACATGCCGAACGCATAGCCACCATGCGGCGCGGCGCTCGCGCGCTCATAGCGTCCGCCGAGTGTCAGGTGCCAAAGATTGAGTTCATGGTCCGCAAGAGTTATGGAGTCGCTGCTGATGCTCCTAACTCCATTGGCTTACCCAATGGCATTAACTTACGTTTCGGTTGGCCATCGGGTGAGTGGGGAGGCATTCCTATCGAAGGTGGCGTCGCCGCTGCGTATCGTCGAGAAATCGAAGCGGCTGACGATCCGGCTGCTCACCGCGAAGCGATCGAGGAGAGACTTCTTCGGCTTCGGTCTCCCTTTAAGGCCGCGCACAAGGGAGACGTAGTGGACCTCATCGATCCGCGTGAAACGCGAGCTTTAGCGTGCCGGTTCGTGAAGCTAGCTCAACCCAAGCTGGCGGAATTAGCTAACCGCCCTAAACGTGCAGTTCGCCCTTAGGTAGGCTTCACTCCGCTCAAAGTCACTCTGTACCCGTGACGGGTTGCAGGAAAATAATCCCATGTCGCTAAATGTTGCACACAACGGTTACCCCACATCGCTGGCGACATAGCGAGAGTTTTGGTTCGCGTGTATGACTAACACTTCAGCGTGTTGACGGTGGTGGGGCACCGTGGGGTGCATGTGAGGTTCACCGAAGCGGGCGGCGAAAGCTATGTGTTGTTCGTGGGAAGTTCCTGATCGCGAAAGATCATGATGTGCTGTTTGAGCCTGGCGTCTCGACTTTCCTCGATCGCTTGATCGCTGAGGTCTTCGCGACGGTTTACCCTTCAATTTCCGCCCCGATTCTGCTGGTCATCGGACAACAGTGATGGCGTTCATAGATTCCAGCTAGGTCTGCGTTCATTTACGTGGCAGATTAAGAGGGTGATCGACTTAAGATCTGACACCGTTTCCAGACCAACTCCAGCGATGCGTCGCTCAATGGCAACAGCTGAAGTGGGCGATGACGTGTTTGGGGATGACCCGACCGTACGCGACCTTGAGAGCCATACTGCCGAACTCCTCGGCAAAGAAGCTGCCGTGTTTGTTTCGTCGGGAACTCAATCAAATTTGTGTGCCCTCATGGCCCATTGCCAACGGGGTGACGAATATCTGGTCGGTGATCACGCGCATACATACATGTTTGAAGGAGGCGGCGCCGCAGTGCTCGGCAGTATTCAACCTCAGACCGTTCCGATGCTTGATTCGGGGATGCTCGATCTCAGAGCCGCTGAGGCAGCAATCAAACCCGACGATGCACATTTTGCGCGCACTCGTCTGCTTTGCCTTGAAAACACCACGGACGGAAAAGTGATTGGCTTGGAGGATCTCAAAGCTGGTCGAGAACTAGCCGACCGACATAACCTCGGTTACCACCTTGATGGAGCAAGGCTTTGGAACGCATCAGTGGCTTTGGAAGTACCCCCCTCAAATATTGCAGCGCCCTTCCATAGTGTTTCTGTGTGCCTTTCCAAAGGACTCGGTGCGCCGGTTGGCTCAGTGTTAGTGGGCTCGGCGTCGCTAATAGATGAGGCAAGGAAGTGGCGAAAAATGTTGGGGGGCGCGATGCGTCAGGTGGGACTGCTGGCTGCAGCAGGGCGCCACGCACTTGACAACCACATTGAACGTCTCGCCGAAGACCACGAGAATGCGCAACTGCTAGCCGAGGGTTTAGCTCAGATCGATGGCATTGAACTTGAAGCTCAGAACACCAACATGGTGTTCGTTCGTACCGCTCAGAACGTACCTGAGTTCGAACAAGGCCTTTTGCGTCGAGGAGTACAAACACGCTGGTCGGGTAATCACAGCCGGATGGTTGTGCACTTAGATGTGAGCGAAACTGATATTAAGAGCGTGCTCGCTGCTGTTAGCAGCGAATTGAACGACTAATCGGCAACTAGCTCGCCCGCTGGTTCAGCTAAATATTCCCCTAAGTTGGCTTCTCGCGTCATCTCATAGAAATCCACGTTCCTCCATGGCGAATTCACGACGATTCGTCCGCGTTCGTTGCGGTAATAAGACGTCATTCCCGGGTGCGCCCACACCATTTCTTCATGGGCCAGATCAACCTTGTCGTTGTAGGCGTCGTGAACTTCTTTGCGGATCTCCACTGCTCCGATTTTATCTCGAAGCATTTTTTGGATCATGTCCATGATGTACCTGACTTGCATCTCCACAACGAAGATAAGACTCCCGCCGTGACCCGGCTGGAGGTTCGGCCCATACAAGGTGAATAGGTTCGGGAAGTCAGGCACGACAGTACCGAGGTACGCCTTGGCATTGTCTTGTTCCCATTGATCCGCCAACGACGCACCAGAGCGCCCTACGGCTTCGTATGTCGTGATGAAGTTCAGCACGTCAAATCCTGTCGCCAGCAAAAGCACATCAGCTTCGTGTTCAGTGCCTTCTTCAGTGATGAGGCGGTCATGCTCAATTCGTTCGACGTGGTTATCTACCAAGGTGACTTTTGGATTACGGAGCATCCGGTACCACCCGTTGTCCATGAGCATTCGCTTTCCGAAGGGTGGGTATGTGGGAAGTACGCGTTCAAGTAGCTCAGGGGCTTTATCGCCTAATTCATCGACGACGTATTGAGTGAAATATGCTCTATGTGCATCATTTTGTGCGTTTAGCGATCGCTCAGGATGCTCCCAATTCGGGTCTTTTTGTAACGCTGAGTGGATGCGGTCGTTAAAAGTCCATCCCAACCGAACGCGGTACCAGTTTCGATATAGGGGAACCTCGCGCAGGAGGGCGCGTATCGGGTCGGGGACTTCTTTTCGGAATTGTTCAAACGGGGCAGCCCAGTGAACGGACTTTTGGAAGATCGTCAGGGATTCGACCTCATCTTGAATTTCTGGACCGATCTGCATGCAGCTGGCGCCGTTCCCAATGATCGCAACACGCTTCCCTGCCAAATCGGCATCTTTAGGCCATCGCGCGGTGTGCCATTTTTCGCCTTTCCATTCGTCGAGTCCGTCGATGTCGGGGAAAACGGGCGGATTAAAGATTCCGGCTGCGCTAATGACGACGTTGGCCTCGGTTTGTTGCAATGTCCCGTCGGGGAGGCGAAGTGTCACTAACCATTTCTGTCGCGACTCTTGGTATTCGATGCGTTCCACACCAGTCTCGAAGCGAATGTTGTCGCGTACTTCAAAGTTGTCACATACGTGTTCGAGATATGCGTGGAGTTCGTCGCGGAGACAAAAATATTTTTCCCAGTCGAACGGCGCGAAGGAATACGAGTACAGGTGGTTGGGTGTATCAACGCCGGCTCCCGGGTAAGTGTTTTCCCACCAGACGCCGCCGACAGTTGAGTTCCGTTCTACTACTTCGAAGTTGATGCCAAGCATCTGGAGGTTGATGGCCGCGCACAGACCTGAAACGCCGGCACCAATAACTAAAACTTTGAAATCTGTCGGCGCGTTCACAGGTTCGTGATCCAAAAACTTCACCTGGCCTAGCTGAGCCGCGGTGAATTGTCCGTATTCAGATGGAACGGGCTCTGCCATTGAGACGCTCAGCATGCGTACTATGAGTTCTTCGTCAGGTTCGGGGAGTGCCACTGCGCGTCCGGCGCGCCAAGCCAAAATCGCTTCGAGCGCAGCTTCTCGAACCTCGCGTTGGTGTTGAGGGTCTAGGCCCCCACTGTCGTTATCGCCAAGGCCTGGTTGTCGTTTCGGGGTGTATGGCGCCTCCAACCATTCGAGTTCGCCTGTGAGTTGGACTATCACCATGAGAAGCGTCGGAATGTTCGCTACTTCTATTGCGTCGGCGAAGATTTGTTCGTCAGGGTCCAGGTTCATTTTTAAATACCTAAATCTCGGAGGTTGTAGTTGGTCAAGATATCTCGTGCGGTGTCAGGTTCGTAGCGATGTTCGTCCTCTAGCCCCACAAATGGCTGATAGCTATACGGCTTTTCTTCAGGAAAACGTTGGGCTCGAGCGTCTATTGCCAAGGGGATGCATCGGCAGCGCTGCCGAATGTAGTCCTCGGTGTAAACATTTCCGTCGCCGCTTAACTTTCCGGTTTGACCGATCACCGACGAATATCGATGGAATCCAAAATTGACTGTTATTCGCCGATCTTTTGAGGTATTCGGAAACGAGCCGTGGACTGTCTGTCGATTGGTGATGAACGCGTCTCCCGGGTCGCAGACGAGCGGGACAGCGTCTTCGAACCAATCGGAGCCATGATTTTTTGATATTCGATCCGCTATGTCTACTTTGCCTTCACTGTGTGTACCGGGAAGTACCCAAACTCCATTTGCTGGGGTACTTCCATAAAGCTGCACCTGCACATTGAACCCATGAATGTTTGGGTTCCAGTCGGGATTATCCCAGTGATTTTGGCCATCTTGATGCCACGAGACCGAGGGACCTAGTTCAGGTTCTTTGACAAAGAGCACTTCTGTAAAGGGTGTGAAGTCTGGCCCATTTATGACTTCAGCAACTCGCAAGATGTCCGGGTGACCGAAGATCCGTAGAAACGACGGGAGTAGCTGCAGGCAACCGGCAACCAAATACGGAACGTGGATGGGACTGTCCGCGGCGGGCTCAGGTTCGTACATTTTTATTGGGTGCCGACCATTGTTCTCAGTTGTGCCTCCCACGGGGTCGCTTAGCGGCCTGGTCATGATCCATGGGTTGATGGCGAGGTCTAATCCAAGAGCCTCTCGGCCTAGTCGATCTGTCTTTGAGTCCCGATGAGGCCAAGGAGCTCGCTGCAGCAACTCGTCAATTTCAAAGCGACATTCTTCTAACTCGTCTTCACCAACGACATTCTCGAATACATAAAATCCGCAGCGCTCGTACGCCTCTAGGATCTCAGAGGCGAGCTGGCCGTCGGACGAAAATCGAATGGGTCCTCTATTCCCGAGCTCGAGAGCTCTTTTCTTACCTTCAGCGCAATATTCTCGGAATTCGGAGTTACCCCATTCAGATTTTCGTTCTGCTGTCTGCATGTGCGCCCCCTCCTTTCACTCTAGATGTCCGCATCGGGTGCGTGCTGTGAGCGAGAATCCTCGTATGTCTGATTCTTCGGTCGAGCTAGTCGCGTTCGTGGGTCTTGGAGCGATGGGGGGACCGATGTGCACAAATTTGGCTAGTAAGTCGCCGGTTCCCGTACTCGCGTACGATCTTGATTCGAACGCTGTTCAGGCCGCGGTCAACTCAGGGAGCGTCGCCGCCAACGATTTAGCTGACATATCTCGCGCTGACATCGTCTTCATCTGTGTGCCCGGAGAAGAACAAGCCCGGTCAATTAGCCTCGCCAAAGGCGGGCTCTGCGATCGTGCTAGGGCCGGACAAATCGTGGTTGATTGCACGACGGCGACAGTCCGAGTGAACTTAGATGTTTCTGAAGCGCTCGCGGCTAAGGGCGCTCACTTTGCGGACGCTCCAGTCGCTCGCGGCGTCCCGAACGCCCACGATGGGACGCTTTCGATCACAGTAGGTGCGTCTGAGGAGATCTTCGACCAGATAGCACCCTGGCTCGGTTATATGGGCTCTGACGTTGCATACTGTGGTCCTGTCGGGACCGGGACTGTGATGAAGCTGATGAACAACATGGTCTTATTCGAGAATGTTTCCGCTCTTGCGGAGGCCATGGCGATTGCGACGCGTGCCGGAGTGCCGCGTAATCGCGTATTCGATTTATTGGGTCAAGGATCGGCCGATAGTTTCGCTCTTCGGCGCCATGGCTCCTTTATGACAAGTGGCGACTACCCCACGGACCGATTTCCTACGACGTACTCCCTCAAAGATCTCGATTACGCGTTAGATCTTGCAAGCCAAGTCGGTGTGGATGCCCAAGGTGCGCGTCTTATTCGAGAACGTTTCTCTGAAATTGTGGACAGGGGAATGGGGCACTTCTATTCGCCAGTCGTCTACGAACTGTTTGACGACGAATGAGCGAAATCGATGGCGACATCGTTGCGAGGGCCGCTGAGCTAGCCGACGCCAACCTTTTTCCGGGTGCACTCGCAGTCGATGGGAAAGGGGAAGTGCCCACAGCGGCGCTAGACCTCGTCTGTGGCGCCGGTTTTCACGGGCTATTTTCACCAACTGAGTACGGAGGTCTGGGCGCATCAGCTGAAACTCAGTGGGCTGTTCTTGAAGCTTTAGCTGGTGGATGTCTCACTACAAGTTTCGTTTGGGCCCAACACGCTGGCCCTAGCCGAGCGGCAGCCGAAACCACGGGGCCGGTGCGAGATCAATGGGCCGAAGCTCTCGCGACTGGCGAAGCGCGAGGCGGAGTCGCATTCGCTCATTTGAATCGACCAGGCTCTCCGATGCTTCAAGCTGACCCCTGCAGCGATGGGTGGCTGTTCTCGGGAACGGCCCCGTTCGTAACCGGGTGGGGTCACATAGATGTCGTCCTCACAGCAGCTCGTTGGGCTGACTCAATTGTCTGGGCCATGGTTGACGCTAGAGATTGCGAAACTCTTACGAGCCGCAGACTTTCGCTGACAGCAATTGATTCAGCTGTGACGGTTGAATTGTGTTTCGATAAGCATCCTGTGGCAACAAAGGCCGTTACTTCGGTGGAACAGTTGAATGACTGGAAAGAGCGATACCGGCGGGGATTACGATCGAATGGTTCCAACCCTCTTGGCGTCGCTGCACGCGCAATGCGTCTTTTGGGACCGAGTCTGTTGGATGATCAGCTATCAGAAGCGAGGCAACAGATTGACGCCGCTACGGCGGATCAATTACCGGAGGCTCGCGCTCGTCTCGGAGATCTTTGTGTGCGCGCCACCTCAGCTCTTGTGGCCAGCACTGGAGGCTCGGCGCTCTTGGTTGAACACCAAGCGCAACGCCTAGCAAGAGAGGCGCTCTTTTTGCTGGTACAAGGTCAAACTCCGGAGATCAAGCGCTATCACCTAGAGCGGTTGACAAATAGCTCTTCTATGCAAAGGTGGAATAATGACGGTTAGGACGCACGACGCACTTGACCGGCGTTCGCTTGGTTGGCTCCGCTATTTGCATCGAAAAGCCACAACGCCAGATGACTGGAGTCGAGACGGGCATCCGCATCCTCATTGGGACAACATCTCTGGTCCTCCTATGACGTCTTTCCACCGTTTTGATCTCATTGATTCTGCCTACGCCATGGCGTTGATGAGCGATCGAACTCCCGCGTGGAGTGAGGTCTACACAAGTGTGCTCGACGAATTAGTCGAACGTCACACTTCATGGTGGGCGGCGGAAGATTGGATGACCCAGTTCGGCCCCGACCCTGAACGCAGCAGCTATCCCGACAAATATCGACCTCTGATTCCAGAAGCTTTGTGGGGCGACTATGACGTACCTGGATGGACCGCTAACGGAATCGATCCCTACGGGGTTCAGATGGATCCTGTGGCGGCCGATGGAAATCTCTTCTTCAAAGGCTTCTTCGGTTTACTTCTAGGCCTGCATCGTTATGTATCAAATGATCCAAAGTGGAACAGCCCCTTTGAAATGATTCGCGACGGCGAACACACCTTTACGTGGACTCATTCTGGAGTGATGAGCCATCTCGCTGAACAATGGCACGGGCGCCAAATGGGTTGCCATTGCGAAAACACAAAAATATGGCCTTACTGACTGGCCGGCGCCGGTCTCGGTCTGAGACTTCACGATCAACTTCTCGACACAAACCACCATGGTGCTTTCGATCACTGGTGGGAGTACGCGTCAGACAACTACATAACGTGGGACGGAGATGAAGCCGTCGCTATGGACCTTTATTACGATCCCGTTGTTGATGAACATCTTCGAACTCCGGTCGGTTTAATTGCGCCGACTTGGTATCTCGCTCCCCAACGAAGGGAAGTTGCGGAGTCAGCTTGGAAGTTCGGCGCCACGGCGATGGGCCTATTGGGAGATAGTGACGTTGCCATGGCTGACGCTCGCGATGGTCTCATGTTGGCCTGGTTTACAGGTGAGTTCGCCGATAGAGCCATCAAAGAGAAACTGTGGGAAGCATGCGACACTTTCTTCGAACCCACGTTGAACCCGGACTCCGGTGAGTTCACCTTCGGTTTCGGCCTCAATGAACTTCACCCTCGGGGACAATTCAACGCCAGAGTTATGGCCGGCTGGGTCTGCCAGCCCGGAGCGTGGACTCAAATATTCGAAAATCCTGATCTCGCGAAGCACTCCCAACCTTGCGTGGAGGGAGTCGACTTTCCGCGAGTCGCTATGAGTCAAGCCCACTGGGATGAAGGGTCGCTGCATCTAGCGGCTGACCCATGCAACGGCGCAACGAATGGCACTCGGACAACGATGACTATCAGCCGTCTACCCACCGATGGCGAATGGATTCTTCAAAGTAGCGGCGAAACATTGACTTCCTGGGATGTCGTCGGAGGCGCAACAGAGATTGAGTTGGTCGCTGATGGGTCGTCATTCACGTTGACCGCTTTAAGTGAAACACTAGGTACATGAAATCCGCCGTTGAAACAGCGACTGGACCCATTTCGGCTTCGGAGCTGGGTCGGGTACTGATGCATGAACATGTTTTCGTCATATCTACCGAAATTCAGCAGAACTACCCCACGGAGTGGGGCGAAGAACAGGTTCGGATTGATGACGCCGTCGACCGGCTCACCGAACTAAAGGCAAACGGTATCGACACCATCCTCGACCCAACAGCGATTGGACTCGGTCGCTATATCCCGCGAATCCAAGCTGTCGCGGACCGAATCGATCTCAAGATCATCTGCGCGACCGGCCTCTACACATTTAACGAACTTCCCCATTATTACCGGAGACGCACCGCCGACAAGACTGATGCCCTCACAACTCACTTTGTCCAAGACATTGTTCATGGGTTCGCCGATACCGGAGTTAAAGCCGGAGTCATAAAATGCGCTACAGACAAGCCTGGACTCACCCCTGACGTCGAGCGGGTGCTTCGCGCGTGCGCTCAAGCCCATCGAGAAACAGGTTGCCCCATCACGACCCACACGAACGCCGAACTAGAACGAGGGCTTGACCAACAACAAATCTTTGCCGAAGAAGGAGTCGATCTGAGTCGCGTGGTGATCGGACACTGCGGAGACTCTCAAGACCTTGATTACCTACAAAAGCTTCTTGACGCTGGGAGCATCCTCGGCATGGACAGATTCGGCATCGACGGCTACCTCACCACAGAGCAACGAGTTCAAGTCGTTGCCGAGCTCTGTAGGCGAGGCCACGCTGATCAACTGGTATTAAGTCACGACGCTTCCTGCTATATCGATTGGATCGAAGGTGAAGTGCCGCTTGCTCCTTTACCCAACTGGCACTATTTACACATCAGCAAAGACGTCATACCCGCTCTCCTCGCGGCTGGAGTCACAGAGTCACAGATCGAAACGATGTTGGTGGACACACCACGAAGGTTTCTGCAATCACAAAATCTTGGTGGGTACTAGCCTCGAAAACATGAGTGAACTTCAAGTCGGCCTCCTTTTCAGCGACACAGTCGAAGTGACGGACGACATGTCGCCGCCGCACCTGCCGAACAAGGTTTTGTCAACCCCAGATATGGTCCGACTTATTGAGGGCACCTGTTTGTTTGGCGTCCAACCTCTTCTCGATGAGGGACAGACCACAGTAGGTATTCATGTGTGCGTAAGCCACGAAGCGGCTGCCGCTTCGGGAGAAAGTGTCGTAATCGATGCTGAGCTAGCCGAAGTCGATCGTAAGCGGCTGGTGTTCAACGTAAAGGTCAGCCATATGGACACCTTGGTGTCTCAGGGGACCCACCAGCGCTTCATCGTTGGCGGGTAAGTAACCACACTGGGCGACGGTACCCCTGGGATGTTCTTTGGTTGATCGAGCGAGCTGCGAGCTGAAGACCCCAACTGGTTGCCCCGAGTCATGGCAGCGGACGTCAGTGACCAAGACCGGGAACTTCTTTTGTTCGAAGCTTTTCGTAGTGCCGGCGTGGGACAGGGAGTCATGGGAACGGGGAACTAGGTTGAGGGTCGTCGGGTCCTAAAGGCCCAAGGGGAGCGGTTGCGATGAGTCACGAACAACGAATGGCGGACGCGGGCATCGAGTTGCCGGAGGGGTACCCGCCCGCCGGACTCTACGTGGGCGCGGTGAGAGTGGGCAACCATCTACACATTGGCGGGCATGGCCCTGTCCGCAATGACGGATCTATGGTTACCGGAAAGGTCGGCGACGGCGTCGACCTCCAGGCTGCGCAGGCCGCGGCCCGGCTGACGGGCCTGCAGATGTTGCACACCGTGCGCGAGGAGCTCGGATCACTCGACGCGGTGGATCGTGTGGTGAAGGTGTTCGGCATGGTGAATTGCGCGCCAGGTTTCAACAACACCCCGGCAGTGATCGACGGGTGCTCTCAGCTCTTTCTTGATGTCTTCGGTGACGATGGTGTGCACACCCGGGCCGCTGTGGGGATGGCCGAGCTGCCGTTCGATATTTGTGTCGAGGTGGAGGCGCTGTTTCTCCTCCGCGACTTAGGTTGACCACACACGGACGACGGTGGCCCTGGAGTGTTTCCAGGGGTACGCCGTCGATATCGAGGGCTACCCCTGGAGCTGACCGCTCACTTTCAGTGTCCTTTGCTTTGTCGACCGCGCTGCCAACGCATCTAGACGGCGAATTCAACAACTGGGGATCCCGCAACGGCTGTTGCCACAAGGACCCGTTATGGGACGGGAAACGTGAATCGAGAGGGTGGGGTCCCGATGGCCTGGACTCACCTCTCCCATTGCTTGAGTGGTGCGCCATCTGGTTTACCAAAGTGATGGAAGCCCAGCTCACGCCCCACGACAAGATCGGTTTATTGGATACAGCGTTTCTTCAACTCGGAGTGGGAACCTCAAATGGAAAGCAAGGCGACCGCAAATCGTTCGTCTTTATCTCCCAGTACCTGGTGGCCAGCGCAACGAGCCCGAATTGGGGTGGGCCCACAATCACTGACCAACAGCGCCAGGAGATCTTCATTGATGTTCTCGGGGGACCAGATTCCATGGAACTGGCCCGCAAACGCATGCACCTCGACTAATAGTTCCCAAAGAGCGAGTTATTCGACACCGTCGCAAATAACGAGCGGGCCCTCAGAGTTGTCGAGACGCATCGGCAGGATGGCCTTGTATTTGTCAGCGCTTTTCCAGGCCATTGCCGCTGCTGCGTCAGGGAACTCAATCACCACTGACACTGGACCTGGGTCACCCTCGGTGTAGAGCTTCTCGCCCATGTGGCGAACAAGGAAGCGTCCTCCGTGTTCTGCGATGGTTTCAGGTACCGCCGCCATATATGGACCCATGCCTTCTGGATTGGTAATCGTCAGCATTCCCATCACGTACGCCTTTGGCATTATCTCTTACACCTTCCACAGTCAATTTTCAGGTTGAGCCCGATACCCAAAACGACGAAACATCCGGCAGGCCTCACAGCTCCACCGGACGTGTCCGTTGTTAGATGTTGTTCAGATCATTGTTGCGGTCAAACAGCTCGCACATTCTGAGCTTCATCACCCTTTTTTCCTTGACCAATATCGAATTCGACTCGTTGGCCTTCATCAAGTGACTTGTAGCCGTCACCCGCAATGTTTGAGTAATGCACAAAAACATCGTCGCCGTCTTCGCGTTCGATGAATCCGAACCCTTTCTGTGCGTTGAAAAATTTGACCGTACCTTGGGCCATTTGGCCCTCCTCATGTATGAAATTGAAGCCGCTTTCGACTTCTCCAGAGTCAAGGGTACGGAATGATGCCCTGGAATAGGGCCCACGACCCACAACACTGACCCAGCACTCTGCCGCGACAAACCGGCGATGGTGTGGTTTTTACTTTTGCTCCCAGTCCTGAAGCCGAGCTAGGGCTCAATGACGATTTTGCCGATAGCTTTCCGGTCGATCAGGCTTCGAAGTGCTTCCGAAGCTTGTTCTAGCCCATACCTCGCGGAGATATGTGGACGGAGTTGACCGTTCGCAACCCATTCCAAAAGGTCTTCGGCTATTTCGTTAGCCAAATCGGGCTGTCGGGCAGTCATCGCTCCGTAGAAAACACCGATGATTTGGCAGCTCTTCAAAAGCGTCAGGTTCAATGGTATGGCCGGTATGCCTGCGGTGAAGCCAATAACTAAGAAGCGTCCACTCCACCCAATTGCTCGCAACGCCTGCTCCGCGTAATCGCCGCCGACGACGTCGTAAATGACATCTACACCAGCGCCGTCGGTGAGCTCTTTCGCTCGTTCTTTGAGGTTTTCGTTCGCATAGTTGATCGTTTCATCAGCGCCTCGTTCTCGACAGAGATCGAGCTTTTCTTCAGTTGAGGCGGCAGCAATGACACGCGCCCCCATTAGTTTGCCTAGCTCCACCGCTGACAATCCGACATGTCCTCCGGCGCCAAGAACGAGAAGAGTTTCCCCCTCTTGAAGGTCGCCTCTGTATTTCAAGCCGTAGTAGGTGGTTCCATGCGCGTACAGCAATCCGGTGGCATCAGCGAACTCCACACCGTCAGGCAGCACCCGCGCAGCAGAGGCCCGAGTAACTGCAAGCTCCGCGTATCCCCCCACCGATCCGAGCGGACAAAGGACCCGCGCTCCAAGTTCAAGGTTGTCAACCCCATCGCCCAATGCGGCGACGGTGCCCGCGACCTCTCCCCCGGGCACATACGGCAGATCCGCTTTGAACTGGTATTTATCCTCCAGCATCAACGTGTCCGGAAATGTGACAGATGCAGCCTTGACTTCGATGAGGATTTCACCCGGCCCAGGAACGGGGTCATCTAGTTCAACTACCGATAAGTCCTCTGGCGGTCCGAATTGTTTGCACAGTACTGCTCGCATTTGCCGGCTCCTAAGTAGCAACCCTGAACATAACGCTTGAAATCAGCGCTTGAGAGGGTCTGGAAATGTCAAACAGTAACAAGAAACCCAGGGCTGCGGTCTATTTGCGTAAGTCGAGCATCGATGATCGCCCAGGCCGAAAACCAAGTTTTGCCCATCAAGCAACCGGTATCAGCAAAATTATTTCAAACTTCGAGGTGATCGTTGAGCTCCGCGAAAGGGTCGGACCGAGCATCAGTCATCATTCCATTCACGATCGGGTCGAATGGGATTGAGCGCTCGACGAATCAGGTTTCAACTATGACGTTTCAATCGGGTCACAGCTCGGCAGCCGCGCATCCTGTGGCGACCGCAACCAATGATTTCCGGGGTTCTTCCGTTTTGGTAGGTCAGACACCACCGCAGGCTCTACCCACGAACATCATTAAGACAAAGGCACCCAGCCACCATCCCCATAGACGACCAGCCCTCGTCCAATCCCAAGAGTTGCGTTCGCCTGATCGTGCCACAACACCAACCTAGTCCCCCAATTAGGGCCCATTCTCGGGTCCCTATCCTTCTCTACCGAGAAGCACCCTCTTGAAGATTCGTATCCGGCAACTCATCACTTGTTTCCTCAGTCGAAGCCCTTCCTCCAGTGCTACGGACAGAAGTTCACAGCTTAAGAAGTTGTTGACAACCTTTGCTCCGTCACTCAGTTGGTGGTCGTCATGCACGACATTTCTAAGACCATCGATTCAACCGACGACAACGCCGAGAGGATGGGTCGATGGCAGAAAAATCACCAGAACTCGCACGTCACCAGCCAATAACCTCTGCAACCTGAGATAAATGGTCGTGCGTTCAGAAGTTCCTACTTAGACGCCCGATCACATCCGACCGGACTAGGGTCGCAACGGCGCTGCTGTCGGGGGTGGAACGGTGGAATACGCGACCTCATTGATTGATAAGAACATGAGGGAAGGCCATTGGACAGGCGAAACATTTGGCCAATTTCTTCGCGTCCACGCAGCATCAAGACCGAACGACACGGCATTAGGTCAAGGAGATCTGTCAATCAGTTGGTCCAATTACTTGTCCGAGGTGGAGCGAGTCGCTGGTGGTCTTTCTCACTTGGGGGTTGGGGTCGGGGACCGAGTGTCAGTCCAACTACATAACTGCGTCGAGCTCGCTATATCAGTACTTGCTATCTGGGAGATCGGCGCGGTCTATCAACCGTTGAATCCTATGTATCGCGCAGCGGAGTGCGAATCGTTGATTGAAGCTGTGGGCCCTACGGCGGTTATTTGTTCGAACTCTTTCGGGGAATTCGATCACGCAAATCTCCTCGATGAAGTCACTGGCAGGTTGGGTTGTTCCCCGATCAAGATCGTCGTGGGGAGCACAAGGGCAGAGTGGACCAATTTTTATGACCTTGCCGGACCCACGAGCAATGTTGCGCAAGATCCACTGCGTACAGCGCTTCTTGGCACCACTTCGGGCACAACGGGTAGACCCAAGATTTACATCCACATACAGGCAACCCAAATTTTTGAAGCAAAAGCCCTCTGTCAGGGTCTTACATTTGGGAAGAACGATGTGATGCTTGCGGCCGCTCCCATGACACATCGGGGTGCGTTGATGGTCGGGCTAATGACTTCCCTGGTATCGGGTTCTCGTCTGGTGATGGGCGAAGCGCGAAATACGCGCGAGATTGCTGACATCATCGAAAACCAAAAAGTTACGACCTTTATGGGCATACCGACGATCGTCTCAGACCTACTTCATTTACACAACCAGCAAGATTGGGATGCCACCTCGCTTAGAGTCGTTCTGGCTTCAGGGGCTCCTGTAACGGCAGAACTAATAAATCGGTTTCACGAACAATGGCCAAATGCGCTCGCCGCCACTGGGTATGGCCTCAGCGAGACCGGTTGGTGCACCTTTCTGAGAATCTCAGATCCGCCCGAAAAGGTTTACTCCTCGGGGCGGTTGGCACCTGCTACCGAAATTCAGATTCGAGACCAGTCGGGCCAATCACTCCCGCTCGGAGAGACAGGAGAGGTACATATCAGAGGGCCGATGAATTGTGCCGGTTATCTGGAAAATGATGAAGCCACGAACCAGGCCATTGATGCAGACGGATGGTTCGCAAGCGGCGATTTAGCCTTCATGGATAAAGACGGCTATTTGAATCCGGTGGGACGATCAAAACACACAATTATTCGGGGTGGACTGAATATTTACGCTGAAGAAATTGAGCACATGTTGCAAGAACACCCAGCCGTGAGGGAAGTGGCAATCGTTCCATATCCTGACCCTCGCTTAGGCGAAAGGGCGTGCGCGTACGTCTCTCTTCACGCAGAAGCCTCATTCGATCTCGACGAGTTGGCAAGATTTTTTGGTGAGCTAGACACAGCTCGGTATACCTGGCCCGAGCGCGTCGAAGTGGTCGATGAGCTTCCCCGCAACCCAATTGGGAAGATAGACCGCATTGCAATCTCGAATTTGTTGCAAAATTCGGCAGGCTAGTTTTTGGATAATTCTTTACGATTCAGTCGTTCTCGGAATCGTGGACCAGGTTGAGGTCGTCGCCGTGGTTCGAGCCCTCTGAGGCCTCATTCCCCAGTGACTCGCCATACACCTCAGTTTCAAACCAGTCACAAAATTCTTGATCCCGTGTACTTCGCCAGTGATCCCATGTAGCTCGTCCAACCGGTGACAAAAAGGCACCCAACTTGATGAGTTGCATCCGCATTTCCAAATGCACTCTTCCGACTAGACCTTCTTTCCAGGCGTCATACGTATCAAAAAGGTCAATTAGGTCCGCTCCGAGAAGATTTAGAGCGCGGAAGTACTCTTCGCCCTGAAGTTCATCGCCCGACCAGTCCTTGATCAAGAACTGGCTGAAACTTGGGTCGCGCGAGATCGCAAAATATCTGTCATACAAGCGATCGGTAAGCCCATGGCCAAATTGTGTACGACTGTGCTGCAGGGTCTGGCGAGCTTCAGCACCGATAAACACGATCGAAAGAGACAGAATTGCGGCTTCTGCAATTTGCGCCCAGTTCGCGATCTGGTCAAGTGTCAATTGATACCCCTAACTTTTCTCACGGTTACGACCTTTTTCGACGTTTAAGAACTTGGCGAGATGCCAGATCAATGGAAGCGAAGATCGCCGCTCCGATAGCTAATTCAAGCCCACCGCCGCCCCTAGCCAGAATGAACAGGGCCACGAGTACCGCAACTAGAGGTCGTTTCAGATAACGCACACTTTTAGTGAACCACGGCCCCTCCCTGAACTCAGGGATAGGCGTACTCTTTGCGCATGGATACATCACGCTTTCCGCTTATCCCAGGCCCTCAACCAATTTTGGTCACCAGTAGCGAGGGCATGTGGCTTGAGGCAGCCGGTGGGCGCCGAATACTTGATGCTGGAGGCGGTGCGATCGTTACCAACATCGGTCACGGACGGCCCGAAATTGCCGAGGTCGCGGCTAACGCGTTGAGGCGATTGGATTATGTCGTTCCAATATTTGCTACTGAGTCGCGGGTTGCGTTAGTCAATGAAGTTGCTGACAACTGGCTGCCAGACCCATCTTGGCGTTGTGTCTTCGTCAGTGGCGGATCAGAGTCGATCGACGCAGCAATACGGATTGCTCAGTTACATCACGTGGCGTGCGGTCGCCCAGAACGCCACAAAGTAATTGGACGCGACGTGTCATATCACGGGGCAACTATTGGGGCGTTAGCAGTCGGTGCACATGATCGGCGTCGAAAAGGCCTGGAATCGGCTCTGCCTGCCATGCCAAAAACAAGCCATTACGACCCAGAACAACTCGAAAAGGTTATTGAGATCGAAGGCCCTCACACCATTAGCGCTTTTATAGGGGAACCAGTGATTGGAGCCGCAGCAGGGGCCTATGTTCCACCTGATGATTACTGGCCAAAAGTCGCGGAGATTTGTGCACATCACGGGATTCTCCTCATTGCTGATGAAGTGATGACGGGGTTTGGTCGACTCGGCAGCGTCATGGGACATCAGGCACTCAACTTCACTCCTGACATCATCGCAGGAGGTAAGGGCCTCGGCGGGGGGTACGTGCCAATCGGCGGCGTGTATACCCGCGCTGACGTAGTCGAACCGATCGGCGAAACTGACCTCGCCTTGATGTTCTACACCTTCGCCGGTCACGATATGAGTTGTGCTGTGGCGACGAAGGTCTTAGAGATTCTCCGTGAGGAAAACCTCGTGGAGAGGGCGGCCCAAATGGGAGCCGTGTTGAGAGATCGACTAGACGAAGAGTTTCGGGAGCATCCCAATGTGGATGACGTCCGGGGACGTGGCCTGTTGCAGGGGCTGGGACTCGTAGCCGACCGTGACACCGGCGAACCGTTTCCTCGTTCAGCGGCATTCGCTGACAATGTGGCAAGTGCAGCTTTGGAAGATGGAGTGTGGGTTTACCCGTCAGGTTCAGGGGTCTTTGACGACGCGATCATGTTCGGACCACCGTTTGTGGTGGGTGAAGATCACATCGATCAAATGGTAACTGTCGCCCGCAAAGCTATTGATGCGACAGCCGCGAGGCTGACTTAAAGCACTTTCACTCGGGTGGGTCGCAAGGCACTGTCGCCATCTCCGCTGGCGCCACAACCTCTAATGCCTCGAAGTCTTGTGAACATGCAATCTCGTTGTGGATCATCCCAGATGGGATGGATAGGGCTGCTCCCGCGGACACGCGTTCAGAGCGGCCACCCTCAAACTCAAGGTCGACCCAACCGTTCAGGACATATACGAATTGCAGGTCGCATTCGTGATAGTGCCAACCGGTTGCCTCCATAACATCAGTGGCCCGCATTACCTGAGCGCGATATTCGCCATCAGTGAGCCCACCTAGGCCAGTGTCTCGGTATTCAAAAAATGATCGGCGACCGGTTTTACCAAATTCGCCGTCGGCGAGTTGCTGACACAACAACTCCGTCATTGCTGTCGATTTCATTATTCCCCTCCTGTGCTCTAGTTGATCACACCATTAACTTTCAGACTCGCAAGAGTCGTTGGTGGTCATCTAGCAGGTTCGTATTCCCAAAGGTTTCAAGAGTCGAGTGGTGCACGCGGTTCCATACCAATAACAGAAGATCGCCCGCTGGCCCTCGAGCAGCAACGTCTCCTTTTCCATGAGCGCTCTCGACGTCAATGCCGTCCTTGTGTCGGGTAATCATCCACTCGCCGTCGGCGTCCGTGGCATGTAGATGTATCGTCCCGACACCTGCGAACGCTGTAGGCATTCGTTCGCTAACAAAGAAGTCGTAGAACTCGTTAATGCCATCGACTGCGATCTCTGGGTTGATCGCAGTGTTGCTCGCTGTCACGGCTTCTATGTCCCAGCGATGCACAGTGGCTTCCTGAGTCATGCGACGCATCCAATATTTGGCCTGGTTCGTACTTTGGCTTGAGGTCCAGACTTCATCATTGGAGTCGTGTTGCCATATGACGTCGATCATTTCGTTTGCGGTTGTTTGGAACCACTCAGAAAGCTGGGCTGTGTGCGGGCGATTAGCCGGATCGTTCGCCCATGCCGCGACCCCTGTATTGCCGATAGGGGCTCCCTGGCTTACTGATTTGGCAACAAAAGAGAATACGAGTCCCACGTGGGTCACAGCGTCGGCCAACGTCCAGTCGGCAATGTGTGGGACGCGTCGATGACCATCTCCCGCTGCGAGATCTGCGATGCGAGTCGCAGCATCCTCAAAGGCTTTTCGGTATTCTTCAGCACGCACGCTGTTGACCTCCAGTTCTGGAATCGTCGTACGGTAGGACGTTACGACAGACTGTATTCAACGCGCTCGTTGATCTTCTCAGTTCGCTCATACCGGCGATAGGTAGCACCCGAACCGGCTCCACACTCACCGCGTCACCTGAATATTCCTGTTGCGATCAGGTCGGCTGCTTCGTCGGGATTCCGTCCAAGAATTTCGGTAAGCACTTCAAATAAGTGTTCTCCTGCCGGGGGCGCCGCCGAACGAGCGAATCCCGGGGTGCGCGACATGTGGATCCCTGAATCTTCTACCCAGCCCAGCCCAGTATCGAGTTAGCCGTAGATCGGGCAGTGAGACGCGCAAGAAACCCACCCTGGATCGTTTTTTATACCCGAAGTAACAATGGAGTTACGAGGTCAAACTGTCATAGGTTGAGAGGTGGCCATTTTTTACGAAGGGTTCAGGTCGCGAAGTTGATGCCGAAGTTTGTTGGTCTTTACAACGCTGATAGTTCGTTCATGGGCGAATTTCGATATTTGTGGACAAAATTGACAAAGGGCGGATCTTGCAGTTTGTGTGACCTGACTCACGGTTGGAACCCTTTCGGGAAATCCTCGTGGAAGACAGCATGCGAGGATCTCGACGTTCCAATTGGCCTGTTACATAAGAACGAAGCAGACCCTGAACAACTTTCGGTGATCGACTCCCTACCCGCAATTGTGCAATTCAACGGGAATTGTTGGGTCCAGGTCATGGACTCAAATGAAATCGCTTCTTATCGCAACGCTCCACGAGAATTCCTCGAGGCTCTTAATCAGCTTTGAATCATCGAGGCCGGTCAGTGAGTTGCTTAAAAGCGAGCGAGGAACCGCGCAAGTAAAGTCAGTTCGTGAGCAACTTAGAACTTTACGAGCGTCGAACCTATGACGTGACGGTCGGTCAAATGGGCAAAGTCCTTGAGTTGTATTCCAATGAAGGGTGGCCTGCACTTGAGGCGGGGGGTCATTCCAAATTTCTCGTCGGCTATTTCGTTTCAGACACCGGACCGCTACATCAGTTGATCCATATTTGGCGATTTAGCAGCGACACTGAACGTCGCGAATTCTGGAACAATTTGTTTATCGACGAGGACTTCATGGCCTTTGCTGCTCAGTTGCGGCCACTTCTGGAGCGCCAAGAGATTCAGCTGATGCAAGCGGCGCCCTGGGGTCCTCGACCGTAGGAACTGCTGGGCGTTGCCTAGACGCGGAAAGACCCCCCGAAGGGGGCCTATCCCAGAAGCTTCCGAATCGGTTTACCCCATTCGTTGCCAGTACAAGTCTTCTCGTCCCTTGCTCTGCCAGACCCTTTCGAGCCGACGCCACTTCCGCTTTCGCTTCCGTGTTCCTACTTCAGTGTTCCCACTTCCGCTTTCGCTTCCGTGTTCCTACTTCAGTGTTCCCACTTCCGCTTTCGCTTCCGTGTTCCCAAGTTCAGTGTCGTCTTGAGTTGATAATGATGGTGGACCGAAGTCCTGGTCAACCGACCAACAGTTGTTTTAGCACAAGAAAAACAGGGCCATGACCAACCACAAAAGAAACGGAACCCCAGAGCAACCAAAACCCCGCAAGCGGGGCATCAATGCCGTTTCAGTTCTATTAGTTCATCCGCGGTAGCACCAATAGGCAACAAAACGTTTGTTCGATACTTCAAAAATTCCCGGGCCAATATTATTTTCTGACGTTCAGGCCCCTAAGGTCAATGGGGTACGAAATCAACGTGTACTCGTACAGAAAGAAATTGAGGGCTCCCAATGGCACAAGGCACAGTCAAGTTCTTCAACGCTGAGAAGGGCTTTGGATTTATATCTCGGGAAGGCGGAGATGATGTCTTCGTCCACTACTCAAATATCGAAGGATCGGGCTACCGCTCCCTTGAAGAAGGTCAAGCAGTCGAATTTGAGATTGGTGAAGGCCGTAAGGGCGACGAAGCCCAGAACGTCCGAGCTGTCTAAGCCGCGTCAACATCAGCGGTCCTTGTTCGGACCAGCCTTCGCTCATAATTAATCAACGTGGCTCGACCTTGTCGTGCTTGCTCATATGACCCGAGGGTGCTTTGAGCGGACGACATCTATCCGCGGGAACTGCTGGACGTTGTCGAGACGCGGAAAGACTCCCCGAAGGGGGCCTATTCCACAAGCTTCCGAATCGGTTTACCCCATTCGTTGCCAGTACAAGTCTTCACGTCCCCTGCTCTGCCAGACCCTTTCGAGAAGACCGGTCTGCAGAAGCGGCCAGACTTAGCTCTTGTTTGGGGTTGAGATGTTCATAGAGCCACAAAACAAACGAAACGACCGGTAGGTCAACAGTAAATGCAGCGCTACCGGTCGTATTCGTAGTTAGTTTTTGTTCAGATCAAACAGCTCTTACATTCTGAGCTTCATCACCCTTGCGTCCTTGACCAATATCGAAAGAAACGTCTTGGTCTTCTTCAAGTGACTTGTAGCCGTCACCCGCAATATTTGAGTAATGCACGAAAAGGTCGTCGCCGCCATCGCTAGGAGTGATGAAGCCGAACCCTTTCTGTGAGTTGAAAAATTTTACTTTGCCTTGGGCCATCTGGGCCCTCCTCATATATGAAATTGAAGCCGCTTTCGACTTCTCCAATATTAAGGATACGGGGTTCTAAGCTTGAATCGTTGAGAACGTCTTTGCAAAACCGAAAGGTAGCCGTAAATGACGTGGCAAAACTCGGGAGAGTTCTCGTCGGATACACCGTTTCAGAGTTTAGGTAATCGTCAGAAATTGAGAAAAGGAGATTCCCATCTCCATCTAGGAATGTCTGGATGCGGGGCCCTCACGGGGTGGGAACTAGTGACAGCCACCGGGGTGCTCCTACCTGTTTGTATTGGGAGATCCGCTCCTAAAACGAGCAGAGATCGCCCTAGCGGAGTGGCCCGTGTCAGGTGAGTAGCATCAGGATATGAAATTCGACCGTCGTTTTGCCGGGGGTGCGCAACGCTATTTACGGATAGAACCCAATGGTGACACCTATGAGTGTGTGGTGTTTCTTGATCACCGCTTGGGATGCCCCCACCGCCATTTCGGTGACCCTGCAGCTGACGATTGCGGTTGCGGCTCATTAGCTGAGTTACGAACTCAAGATGCCGTTCGAGATGAGCGCTTTATCAATTTCCGTCGTCGACTCGGTCGATTTCTCCGTCGACGGGAATAGTTTCGGAGAGGTGCCTGTCTCGGGATTGAGCGTCTTTATAGATCGAGTGTCGGCGCTCCTTCTCAATGTAATGATCAATGTCCTCGCGACTTCGCAGATTTTCCGTTGCTGCTTCATTCCAGTGGACAACTTCTTCGATCGGACGTCTCCAACGGCTTTCAGCTCGTCTTCTTGGCCAACCAATCGGCACAATGCCATACGGAGTATGGGTCGATGGAAAGCCGAGAAGTCTCTGCAGATCCTCCGCCGTTTGCGGCTCGCCACCCCCTGAAAGCCAAGCTGAACTCAATCCGACAGCTGTGGTCGCTAACTGGATGTTTTGGATCGCTGCTCCCACGGAGACAAGCAAAATGTTCGAACGGTTTTCTTCGTATTCAGTGGCATCAAGGTCAGGTTCGAGCACAGTGGGAAACGTGTCAGCCCAGCGGGCGTCAACGAACACCACCATGAGCGCAACCGAATCATGCACCCAGTGCTTTTTGTGAACGTGTGGAAATCCTTTGCAGTGTTCGTTGAGTCGATCGGCTTGGCTTGCCATCAAAGATGCCACGTCGCGTACCCGCCCAGATTCTTCGACGATGCATATTTCCCAAGGTTGTGAATTTGCACCCGATGGCGCCCACCGTCCAGCGTCAGCAATTCTCTCGAGCGTTTCTTTTGGTATTGGCTCTCCCGGCTCGAAGCTTCGAACGCTCCGTCGAGCACTCACCAATTGGTTGAACCCTTGGAGGGCAGTCTGGTCAAGGTGCGACTTTTGCATGACAAAAACATAGATCAGTACACGACCTCGCTAACACCTGTCCGACGCCAAGAAGCAACGGGCTCTCGTCGCGACATATCGCGAATGGCCCAAGTCGAACATAAGAACCATTCCTATTAGGATCTCGGCGTGATCCTGATTGGCTTGTCAACCTTGATAATCCTCATATCAGTCACGGCGAGCGGGATTGGCTTAGCAGCAGCAGACCGACTCACCGAAAAAAGTTTGCACCGTTTGACGGGCATCGCATCGGGGCTGCTATTGAGCTCTGCTCTGCTAGTAGTACTGCCCGAGGGTTTTCACATGGTTTCGCGCCACGATGGCCTCGCGTACAGTCCACTGGCACTTGGGACGGCGGTGGCATCTGGCTTCCTTTTCATGCTGATTTTGGAGGGAATGGGGCTCAGCCACGCTATCCACGAAGAACATCACGACCATCAGGTGGGCCACGGTCATGGCCACGTTCATCACCCAAAATCTGGTTTGGTGATGACGATAGGTCTCTCGGTGCACGCGATAGGTGACGGCTTAGCTATCGGAGCGGCAACAGCATCTGGTGAAACGTCGATCTCGGTATTGGTTGCGTTTGGCGTTCTAGTTCACCGAGTGCCCGCAGCGTTGAGTTTGGGTGTTTTCTCGTCACATGAGGCCGCTACTCGCAAGTCGATATGGGGAGGCTTACTACTCTTCGCGTTAGCTACCCCTGCCGGGGCGGTCAGCGCTTATTTCGTTTTAGACAATGCCAGCGGGTCCTTGGTAGGGGTTGTGCTGTTGTTTTCGGCTGGCACATTTATTTACGTCACCACGGTGGATACTCTGCCTTCGATACACAACCCCGAGACTGGCCCGCGGTCAGCGCGAGTTGTAGTGGCAAGCGCCGCACTCTTCGCCGCGACGCTGCTTGCCTTGAACGCCGCTGGCCTACTTGCACACGACGAACATGGTGTGCACGCCACTCAAGCCGACGTCAGCAGTGACGAAATTTGATCAAACTCTTGCCTAAGTAAACGGGTGGTTTCGCTTTATTTCGAATTGGGCTTACCAGTTAGCTGATGAACGGTTCAATCCCGACGTCCAATTTGCTTACTACGCTCACTTCGTGAACAAAGCCACGTTTAACCTCCACCCCCGCCACCACGCTGGACCGGTCGACCCAAGAATTTTCGGAGGCTTCCTCGAGCACATGGGACGCGCTGTTTATGAAGGTGTTTATGATCCCTCTTCGGTTCACGCTGATGAATACGGATGCCGCTCAGACGTTTTGGCGGCTGTAGCCGAACTTGACTTCACAGTGATGCGATATCCAGGCGGGAACTTTGTTTCTAATTACCATTGGCGAGACGGAGTCGGCCCAGTCGATACGAGACCAACTCGCCGCGAATTGGCTTGGGGGACGATCGAACCAAACACTTTCGGCACTAACGAGTTCCTGGATCTTTGCCAACGCACTGGGTGGTCCCCAATGTTTGCCGTCAATCTTGGAACAGGTTCACCGGAAGAAGCTGCAGATTGGGTCGAATACACCAACGGAACGTTGGTCACCGATATAACCGGAGAACGCGAATCCGATAGCACATCGGGCACTACGAAAGTTCCCTTGTGGTGCCTCGGAAACGAAATGGACGGCCCGTGGCAAATAGGGCACATGCCTGCAAGCGAGTACGGAAGTAAGGCCCGTCAAGCCGCCCACATGATGAAGCTGGTTGACCCATCAATTGAATTGGTTGTTTCTGGCACTTCCCTCCCTGATAACCCGACCTATCTGGACTGGGATCGCGAGGCATTAGAAGCAGTCGGCGGGTTCGCTGACTATCTTTCCACCCACCGTTATTTGGACAACTGGTCAAATGACACCGCCGCTTTCTTGACCTCTGGCGTGGCAGTTGATCGGCAGATCGCAGAAATTGACGCCGTGTGCCGCTACGTTGCCGGTCGGCGACGCTCGTCTCGGCGTCCCTATATCGCCTTTGATGAATGGAACGTCTGGTATCGGACACGGAACAGGTCCGGTATGTGGGCCGATGGAACCTTCCCGGCTCACTTGGTGGAAGAGATTTACGATCTTCAAGACGCGCTCGTGTGTGCCCAATTCTTAATGAGCTTTATTCGAAACGCCGATGTAGTGAAGATCGCCAACATCGCTCAAATCGTGAACGTCATAGCTCCTGTCCTCACCAGTGGCGACAACCTGCTACGTCAAAGCATCTTCGAAGCGCTGTCGATGTTCGTAGGCCGAAGAAATGGGACTTCGCTACACATGGGGTATGACGGGTCGCTAGTACCTTCACCTGATTTCGGAGATGTTGCGATGGTGGATGGTGCAGCCATTCTCAGCGATGACCAGCAACTGCATATCTATGCGGTAAATCGTTCGGTCGATGAAAGCGTCGACCTTCAAATTAATTTGTCCGGCGGGCATCTCGAAACGCTCTCCGCGGAGCTTCTTCACCATTCGGATCCAACGACGCAGAACACTTGGGACAACCCAGATGCTGTTAGGCGAGTTCCGGGAGAAATGTCGAATGGTCCCCAACCGGTGGTAACGCTTCCCCCACATTCTTTCCTCGCTGCCACATTGAGCATCTCGTGAACTTGGCGAAGGAGAGGGTTACAAGATGACCAAGGTCGATGAGGCCGAACTTCGTGCCTCAGTTCGTTCATGGCTTTCTATGCCATCGGGTCTTAATTGCAGAGTCGTTTCGTTGCTTCCCAAAGCAGTCCGAGATCCGCGCCCGGACTTGGTAGGCATTACGCACGTGGGCGGTGAGTTGAACGGTGATTTTGAGTTGGTGACAGCCTTAGTGCGTCCCTCGACCACAAGGTTTGTTTCGGTCGCAGGTGAAACAAGTGCTCAGCGATTGCAAGCTGACCGGGTTTATCTTGCTTGCTTCACCGCAGAAGAGCGCTTCGCTGAGAACCAGATAGAAGTTGCTCTTCGGCTCGGAATCGGCCTTCTCCGAATCGACAACAATCTCAAATGTCACCGTGATGTGCCAGCCCCGATTGCCAATCCGATGTCGCGAACGCGACGCGAGTTGTTGGTGGAAATTGGTTTTGCTGAGTGTCAGCTATGCGGGGTCGCGTTTTCATGGCAAGCAGGCGAGCAGAGCAACACAGAGTCGGGCTATGTGTTTTGGAACGAGATCTGGGCAGATCACCACGGGCGACTACGCAACGAAACTGTTTCCGATCGTCGCTATTTGTGTCCCGACTGTGCCCGAAATCTGAACATGCTTTCGTCGTTACCTGTGGAGGACTCCTAAAGTTTCAACGCTTACGCACAATCCATGCTTCCTCAGCCGGCCAGCGATTAGCCCACTCCAGGTCGACAAACGGGTATCTATTTTCCTCGGCTTGTGCCGGCGGGCGAAGCTCAATCAAGTCCTCAATCTCGAATCCGCTTGTTCGCAGAACTTTGATCATCTCGCCATGCGAGAGGTGGAACTCCACCCCTGGGTCGTCATCCCACTCAAAGCGGTGCATTCCGAACTGAGGCCGCAGTAACTCCGTTGTCGCTGCGCCATCGTCATCAGGGACGCACAGCATTAATTGCGTCGAGTTACCTAAAAAAACTAGACGTCCACCGCTCCGCAACACTCTGGCAGCTTCAGGAATCCACCGGTACGGGTCGCACCAGATCGCCGCGCCGTATTCAGAAATCGCGTAATCAAACGACCCATCAACAAATGGCAATTTTTCGGCGTTGGCTTGGACCAAGGGAAAATGAGTCCCGAATTGGTTCTGTAAATACGCGGCGTTGGCTAGCTGCAGCGGAGAATTATCTATCCCGATTGGGCGGCCTCCCAAGCGAGCTAGCCAGGCCGAAACGTACCCAGTTCCACAGCCAAGTTCGATTACGTCGCCGCCCATGAAGGTCTCCAACAGACCAAGTTCTGACTCGACAATCTGGTAGATCCCCCAACGTGGCTCTGGGTTTGCCCACGCGCGTTCGCCACTAGCTAAATAATCTGGAGCGTATGAGTTCCAGAGGTGCCGATTTATCTCAACATGGTCAGCCGAAGGGTCACTTGTCACCAAAACGAAGGTACTAGCTACTTGTCTTCTCGCTGAGCGCATACATAATTGCTCGTGGCAACCCGGAGGGGTGATTCAGAAGTGACGAATGTGGCTACCCAGCCGCCATGACATCTTGAGGGATCTTGGAGTCCAGCGAAAACCGGATGCCCTCGTAGTCTTTTGCGGCGACGTCGTTGATGGTGGCCACATATTTGGGCGTCCCGCCGTTGTACACCATGTAGCGCACTTTGCCTGCTTCATGTCCGTCAACGTTGGAGTTGTAGCCAGTAAACCATGATTGAGCTTTACGCATCAGCATCACGGAGTACATCTTGACGACATGACCCGTCCAGCGTTCTTCCGCTGCCTCTGTCGCTTCGGCGTATTGGAGATCGCGGGACCGCATGTACTCGAGCAAATCTGTGCACCAGTTCACCCCGTTTTCAATCCCTCGCGGATAATTCGTCGAAGCCGATCCGCTCTGCGGTCCCGATGGCATCAGCAAGTTAGGGAACCCAGACACCAGCATTCCGAGGAAAGTGGAAGGATTATCGAACCACTTCTCTCTGAGTGTGAGACCATCTCGACCTCGGATATCGATGTGATCGAATGACCCTGTTATGGCGTCAAACCCTGTTGCGTACACGATGATGTCAAAGTCGTAGTCTCGTTCCGTGGTGCGGATCCCCGTTTCGGTCACGCGCTCCAACGGCGTTTCGTTGATATCGACTAAGTGAACGTTTTCTCGGTTGTAGGCCTCAAGGTAGCCAGTTTCCATGGGTACACGCTGGACGCCGAAGCCGTGGTCTTTGGGTACGAGCTTTTCCGCGACGACGGGGTCATGAACGCGACCACGGATTCGTTGGGCTACGTACTCGGAAAGTTCGGCGTTGGCTTCTTCGTCGGTAAAGATTTCGCGAAAATTCCTCAGCCAAATACTGAACCCAGGCTCGTCGTAGAGTCGGTCCCAGAGCTCATAACGTTCTTCGGGTGTCACTTCATAAAATCCGCGTCGGTCCGGTTCGTGTTCGAAACCGCCCGGAGTTCGGGCGCAGGTTTCAAATATTTCGTCGTAGCGTTCACGAATTTCTGTCATTTGTTCCGCGCTAATTTCGCTGTTGTTGAGTGGAGCGACCCAATTCGGTCGACGTTGAAAGACTGTGAGTTCTCCCACTTTGTCGGCTATTTCGCCGATTACCTGTATGGCAGTCGCGCCTGTACCGATAACGGCGACTCGTTGATCGCTGAGATCGACATGTTCGTGCGGCCAGCTGTAGGTATGCCATGAACGGCCTTTGAAGTCTTCAACGCCTTCCATGCGCGGCATGGTGGGCTGAGACAACAGCCCCAGAGCAAGTACTACGTAGCGGCAAGTCAGTTCACGACCGTCGGAGACGGTTACGTTCCAGATCTGGCGATCTTCGTCGAAGATGGTCGATTGGACACGACAGTTGAACTGCATATGTTGGCGCAGATCGAACTTGTCAGCGACGAAGTTCAAATATTCAAGATTTTCGGGTTGAGCGGAAAACATTTCTTTCCAATGCCATTCATCTAAGAGCTCTTGAGAAAATGAATAGCCGTAGGTGTAGCTCTCTGAATCAAACCGCGCTCCCGGGTATCGATTGTTGTACCAAGTACCGCCAAGATCCGGGTCAGCTTCCAAAACAGTCGCTGTGATGCCCAAGTCTTTGAGGCGCTTGATCTGATAAATGCCCGCTACGCCTGCTCCTACGACAATGACCTCGTAATCCAAATCAATATCGGTTTTCATAGTCCACGTCCTCACGACTCGACCGTCGCTACCAACAATACGGCTCTTTCGCCTTTGAGTGCTCGGAGTGTCCTTATCGCGGACTTCTGTTCATCTGGGTAGCAGCAACCGTAAACGGTTAATCATCAGGAAATCAGAATGCGAGTTCCAAAAAGGTTGATATCTCGTTCGGGGACATCGCCGTCTGCGCTGAGAACCAAACAACAAATTCCTTCTCCGTTGGAGTTGAGAAATTCGTCAATCTCGGCGCCGGTCGCTTTAGAAGTGTCGATGGGCGATACCAGCTCAATAATTCCGCCTTGGGGCGGTCGGACGATTGAGCTCATTACCCCCCTGTCAAAATCTGCTTGTGGCGGGTCAGATGGCAAGCCCAGACCTTGCGAATACGCGTCGCATGCGAGACTCGCATCGCGCGTCGCCACGATGACTTTTTGGATTCCCGAATAATTTGGTGCTTGGCTGACAACTTTTTCGGGTTGAGTGACCGATCCGTCGGGGTATATGCGAATGAGCACTCCGTGAGTTGAACTCGGGTGGATGTCTCTACCTCCCGCACCTCTCATCAAGGGGAGAACTTTTATGCCTCGTTCCAAGAGGATTTCGGCTTCAGCGTTGGGGTCCGGCGCCTCAAGCATCAATGCGTATATCCCCTCACCTCGGCGGTCGAGGAACTTTTGAAGAGCTTGGCTCAGGGGTTCGTTGGGATTGGAGGGTGCCATCAATTCGATGTTGCTTCCTCCCGGTGGTTGGCACATAGCCACATGGGCACCCAACGAGGGCACTGTTTCTGGTGAGAAGTCAGCCACGGGCATACCAAAACGATTTCTAAACGTCGTTAATGCGCTTTCGAAATCATTCACGGCTATCGCTATGCGGGGCATGGCTGTAATCATGTTGCATCCTGTTCGACATTTTGGAGCTTAAGCGTTGGCGGCGAAACGGTGGTCCATGAGTCTCAACAGCAGGGTGATAGCTAGCTGCGATGTCGGTCTAATAGATTTTTAGCCACGTTGAGTTTCGATCGCGTCAATCAATTGTCGGCCATTTTTTAGCGACCACGTGATGGGGCCGTGCTTGGTGTCTGCGGTTACCTGGTCAGAGGAACCGACGCGTGCGATGTTCAGATTGATGATGGCAGCGAGTGGGAGTCGGCCCTCCCACATTTGTGACTTCGATGTGCGGTAGACCGCTTCATCGGTGACTTCCAGGCTGACTAGCCGCGTAGCTCCCGCCTCATCGCTCTCGGTTACCCGTTGAAATCTCGACACGGCTTCAGTGTGCCAGAGTCAGCAACCACCGTCACTTCAATCAAACAAGTGTCCAACACTTGGGAAGTGGAGCCCCTTGCAACAATCGACTTGCCTGATCCCCCAAAAGATGCTCTGATGGCTCCGTTATCAAGAGCGGTGCACTCCGGTGCACCCAGCAACCTGGGGTGGACACCCAAGGTGCTTGCCTACCTTGTGTAGGGATATGGCTGAGGTTTAGCGACCGAGGCAATCAAGTGTCCTAGAGATCGCGGCCTGGCCTCTTTCTCATCGTGGGAGCATCTCTTTGGTCCACCCCTCTTTAGTAACCAACAACGCTAAGAGAGGCAGCCATGACCGACACCTGGGGATTTGAAACAAAACAAATTCATGCAGGCCAGCAACCCGATCCAACAACCGGAAGCAGATCAGTACCGATATACCAAACGACTTCATACGTTTTTCGCGATACGAATCATGCTGCCAATCTTTTCTCTTTGAGTGAAGTAGGCAACATCTACACCCGAATTATGAATCCAACTCAAATGGTCTTAGAAGCACGGCTTCAGGCCCTTGAAGGCGGAACTGAAACAGCTATTGGCATACCTGGGGCGTTAGCGGTTGCGTCGGGTCAAGCTGCAGAGACTCTTGCCATTTTGAACCTCGCCGAGGTGGGTGACCACATTGTCGCGTCCGCCTCTTTATATGGAGGCACGTACAACCTGTTGCATTACACACTTCCAAAAATGGGCATCGAAACGACATTCGTTGAAGATCCAGATGATCTAGAAGCCTGGGCTGCGGCTGCGCAAGCAAACACCAAGCTCTTCTACGGCGAGACCATTGGCAATCCGAGGAACGATTGTCTAAACATCCCGGGGGTCTCGCAAATCGCGCACAACATCGGTGTTCCTCTGGTGGTGGACAACACTGTTGCGACGCCCTATCTATTCAACCCTTTGAGCCTCGGGGCAGACATCGTGGTTCACTCCATGACCAAATTTATTGGAGGACACGGCAACTCCGTAGGGGGGGTAATCATTGACGGAGGCACGTTCGACTACGGGGCCAGCGGCAGATTTCCCAACTTCACCGACCCTGATCCGAGCTACCACGGGTTGGCTTATTGGCCCGCTTTAGGTGCTGGCTCATTCATCATCAAAGCACGGGTGCAGTTACTTCGCGATATTGGTGCTGCCGTCTCTCCCCAGAACGCGTTTTATTTCCTCCAGGGTCTAGAAACGCTAAGTCTGCGCATGGAGCGGCATTTTGCGAATGCTCAAGCGGTTGCGGAATATCTGGATGCTCACCCCAAAGTTGAGCAAGTGCAGTACGCGGGCCTATCTTCCAGCCCTTGGCACTCTCGCCTTCAGGCTTACGGAGAAGGTCGTGGCTATGGCTCGGTTCCAGCGTTCACAATTCAGGGTGGAATCGACGCTGGACAAAAGTTTATTGAAGGCTTAGAGCTTCATAGCCATGTGGCGAATATCGGCGATGTTCGAAGTCTCGCTATTCATCCCGCTTCCACAACACACTCGCAGCTCACCGAGTCCGAACAGAACAACGCAGGTGTTTCACCCGGTTTAATTCGTTTATCGGTGGGACTCGAAACTCTCGACGACATCGTCGAAGATCTGGATAAAGGTTTCGCCGCGTCTGGCGCATAGGTCGATCGTATTCTTACGATGGGTTGTTCTCCATCATCTGGCGGAACGCTTGCAATCGCGTCAAGCTGTCTGCGGGAAAGGGGTCAAGCAACGATGTTGTCGAATTATCGCGTGCTGGATCTGACAGATGAAAGAGGTCATCTGGCTGGGTTGATGCTGGCCATGCTAGGTGCGGAGGTCATCAAAATAGAACCGCCGAATGGTGTAAGAACGCGTCGAATCGGTCCCTTCGATGCTTCTGGAGCTTCGCTGACTCACGCTGCGTATGACCGCGGCAAAAAATCAGTCGTCGTGGATCTTGAGTCGATGTCAGGGCGAGATGCTCTTCTCGACCTAGCCAAAGGGGCTGACTGCATCATCGAATCAATGGGTGTCGGTGTACTCGAGGCAGTTGGTCTCGGTCATGAAACTCTTCAAGGCAACAACCCGTCTCTGGTGATAGGGACTTTGACCGCCTTTGGGCACACCGGCCCTAAGGCACAATGGCCGGCTACCGATCTGACCTTGATGGCGTCGGCCTGCACGATGGCCTTTACCGGTGACTCTGATCGCTCCCCAGTTCGGGTAGCACTCCCCCAGGCGTTTCATTTTGGGGCAGCGGTGTTGGCTGGGGGTGTCGTAGCAGCGTTATATGAGCGCGGACGCTCGGGTCTCGGCCAGATTGTCGATGTTGCTGCTCAACAAGTCATACCTATGGCTACGCAGGCGGGTGTTCTTGCCGATGCTTGCAACTTTCCAATCCCCACTCGAACAGGTGGTGGCCTCTCAATCGGGCCGATCGATCTGCGACTCGTCTACCCGGCACGAGACGGATTCGTGTCTATTACCCATGTGTTCGGTAACGCGATTGGCCCAATGACCGGCCGTTTAATGGACTGGGTGTTGGAGGAGGGTTTCGTTTCCGCTGACATAGCGGGCTTGGATTGGGTCAATCTCGCCACTCTTATCGAATCTGGCCAAGTGAGTGTCAAACAATGGGAAGACGCTAAGGCTGCCGTGGCGCGATGTACTGCTTCGAAAACCAAATCTGAGTTGTTGTCGATAGCGATGGATCGGCAGTTATTGATGGCACCTATTGCCGACGTGGCCGACGTACTCAGTAGCGAACAGTTAGCAAGTCGAGACTATTTCCGCCAAATTGACGTCACCGGAACCAATGTCGCTGCGCCCGGGCCTTTTGCCGTAACTAGACACAACCCCTTGGGGGCTGCTGCGAAGGTGGCTCCGCTCGGATCACACAGCAACGAAGTTTTTTCTAATCCTCGCCGGCTTGACCTTCCCAAGACGTCCAGCCCAGCTCCCAGTGCGCCGCTCGAGGGAGTAAAGGTTGTCGACTTTATGTGGTCTTTAGCTGGTCCCTTTACGAGCCGCGCACTGTCTGATCTCGGTGCGACGGTAGTGAAAATCGAGTCCATTCATAAGCCCGATGCGGCTCGAGGGTTTCTCCCAATCTGGGACAACGAACCTGGGTTAGAACGGTCAGCTCTTTTTGACACAGCGAACGCGGGCAAGTTGTCGTTGGCCTTGGACATGCGCTCTCCGGAAGCCATCGACGTAGTTCGTGATCTTGTGGGATGGGCCGACCTTCTATGTGAATCATTTTCGCCGGGGACAATGCGATCTTGGGGTCTGCACTACGAGGCACTGACAGAACTCAACCCCCGTTTAGTGATGTTGTCGACATGTTTGACCGGGCAATTCGGTCCCACCTCAACGTTTGCAGGTTACGGAAATCTGGGGGCAGCGCTCTCAGGTTTCTATGGGCTTGCTGGTTGGCCAGACCGCGCGCCTACAGGTCCCTTCGGCGCTTACACCGATTACACCTCAACTCACTTCATGCTCGCCACCGTGCTCGCTGCGTTGGATCATCAACGACGCTCCGGGGTCGGTGAATATATTGATATCGCTCAAACCGAGGCTGCTCTTCATTTCATTTCACCGGCCTTGTTAGATGTTTCGGCCACGGGGCGCGTGGCACAACGGGTCGGCAATGACGATCCTGAGATGGTTCCACATGGCGGATTCCCCTGCGCAGGTGACGATAATTGGGTGGCGATCGCTGTCAGGGGTGACGACGAGTGGCAACGGCTGTGTCAGGTAATGGGTCGCGGTGATCTAGAGAACGATGTTGCTTTAGCGTCATTAGAGGGCCGCCGTTCTGCACAAGGACGGATTGAGGAGGGGATCACAAAGTGGACCCGCACCCGATCTGCGGCAGAGGTCATGTCTGTTTTGATTAACCACGATATAGCAGCCCACAGTGTGCAAAGCAGCGCCGAATGTCTCGCCGATACGCAGTTAACTCATCGGCAGAATTTTATTTGGACAGAGCATCCGGATCGGCAGTGCCTGGTAGAGAACACGAGATTTAGCTTGTCGCGAAGCGAAGTCGGTCCTAAAGCGCGAGCTCCTTTTCTTGGCGAACATACCTTTGAGGTGTTGTCTGATTTCCTCGCTTACGACGCGAACCAAATCGCCGACCTCGCCGCGCTTGAGGTTCTCGAATAACTCCAGTTCAGCTCCCCTTGGGCGACGACGCGAGGCTTGCGCTCATTGCTCGCAAAAATCATTAATACTGGTCATCATTGACGAGGGGATGAACATGCGTGTCGGATTTATTGGTGTGGGTAATATGGGCGGCCCAATAGCTACTCATTTAGTGGCAGCCGAGCATGAGTTGCGGGCATTCGACCTCAATGAGCAATCATTGGAACGGGTAGTTGAGTTAGGTGCTCAGAGGGCGGCTTCAGCTTCGAACGCTGCGGAGGGCGCCGAAGTTGTGTTTTTGTCATTGCCCATGCCTAGCGATGTTGAGCAAGTCGTTTCAGGGGATGGCGGTCTTTTCGATGTAATGGCCTCTGGGACCACCGTGATCGATCTGAGCACTAGTTCTCCATCCTTGAGTCGCCATCTCGCAGTTGAGGGAGAAGAGCGAGGCATTGATTTTCTTGACGCGCCCGTATCGGGTGGCGTGTACGGCGCACGCAAAGGAACGCTGGCCGTAATGGTTGGCGGATCTGAGGAAGCCTTTGCCAGATGCCAATCGTTGCTGGAGACTTTTGGGGCGAAGGTGGTGAGGTGTGGTGACGCTGGCGCCGGGAACGTCGTCAAGGCAGTCAACAACATGCTTGCGTTCATTGGGATGATGGGAACCACCGAGGCTCTGCTACTTGGCGCAAAGGCCGGCGTAGATCCCAGAATCTTGCGCGAAGTTGTCGAAGCAAGCAGTGGCGCGAGTTTCGTTTGGAACATGGGCACCAGAGCAATTCTGCGCGACCGTTTGGCTCCCTCGTTTACCAACGCTTTAGCCTGTAAAGACATCGGATTGGCAGTGGACCTAGCCGAAGAATTCGAAGTCCCTGTGCCGATGGGACGGCGCACTCAACAGTTGCTTGAGCAATATCGCGATAATGGCTTTGCCGACGAAGACGTGCTCGCGACGATCCGGTTCCTTGAGGAGGAAGCAAACTTTGTGGTGCGCGGTCTCGCTCCGGACGTTAGCTAGTCCCCCGAGACAGGGTCTGAGTCGACCACGGTTCGTTATCTAATGCCGTGATGCGAGTTAAAGCATTCGCTGCGCGGCATACACGCACCCAGTTAGCTTGCTGTTATGACTCCATCGTTGCGCTTCGGCATCGTCCATGACTTTCGTTGCCCTCAGGGAAGTGAGATAACGATGCAGCAGGTTTATGGCGAGACCTTTGAGCAGATCGAACATGCTGAACAACTTGGCCTAGATCTCTGTTGGTTCACCGAACACCATTTCATCGCCGACGGCTATTTGCCTAACTTCGTTCCTGTTGCGGCGGCGGCGGCATCAAGAACGACGCGTATGAGATTTTCGACCGATATCTGTCTTTTGCCGTTTAGGCATCCGATTCGCCTCGCCGAGGATCTCGCGATTCTTGACAACATCTCTAATGGTCGCATGGAGCTGGGCGCGGGCATGGGCTATGCGGCACATGAATTTCAAGGATTCGATATCCCAATAAGTCGTCGGGTTTCGCTCACCGAAGAAGCCCTGCAAGTTCTTCAGTTGGCCTGGGGCGGCGAGGCATTCAATTTCGAAGGCAAAAGGTATCGATTCTCAAACCTTCGAGTCACTCCAGATCCGGTTCAACAAGGCGGACCGCCACTGTGGCTTGCCGCTACTAGTCCCGCCGGGGCCCAACGAGCAGCCGCATTTGGTACCCATCTACTTCCCCAGGGGCCGAAGTCGTTGACTATTGACCCATGGATAGAAGCGGTGGGAGATATCAGTGATCGTCGGGTCGGGTTGATCAGAGGGGTCTTCGTTACTGACGACCCAGACAGAGAGTGGGAACCGGTAGCTGCTGCGGAACGGTACCGACGAGATGTTTACGTCGGATTGATCAAAGCGAGCCAAGATCACAAATCGGAGGTGGCGAGCCGATCGGTGTCAAAAGAGGCAAGACCTCCAATCCCGTTGAATCCTCTTGTGTGGACGGTGGGTAACGCAGATCACTGTGTCGCAGAACTACAAGAACTCATTACCAGTAACGGCATTACCGACTTGGTGACCTGGGGTGGTCCTCCTGGACTAGCTCCCTCAGTTATGAATGATTCCCTCACAAAGTTCGCTCGGGATGTGATCCCGCGTTTGCGGCCAAAAGGCGAAGAGTGATTCGGCTGAGCGCTTTGGGAAAATGGGCGCTCAAAACCGCTTGAACCGCCCCAATTAGGAGCGGCTCAGCAAGTTTCAGAAATTTTGATTCAACGACAGGGCTACCGAACGAGGTTCTGTAACCACATGTTTGCGAGACGACGCTCGACTTGATCATCCCAGAAAGATCCAGGTTTTAATTTTGGTGGACGCCGAAAAAGTTTCATGGCGTTGCTCCGATGTTAGGGGGGGGTGTCCAAATTCTATCGTGATGAAGTTACCCATGGGTCATCGGTTTAATAGCAATTAGAGAATGTTAGTATCTATTTTTACGATATTCATTTCTTCACTCCATTTACGGTTCTCACATCTAGGTGCGAGGGGCGTCGCGTAGGGCCTCTTTCCATGCTCGAAAGCGGCAATGCCATTCGCCGTCGGGTCCTTTCCCGCCTTCGGATTGTTCATCTCCCAACTCAAATAGGTAGGAATCTGTCAAATCCGCCGGATTCAGGGCCAAATAGCGACAGGGACCGCGGGTGGGGCCAGCTCGCCAAAGCAGCCACCCAAAGATTCGTCGTTTGAAAGCTGCTTCAGGATTTCCTCTCAAATTCTCTCCGAGCCGTAGTAACACAGCAGGCGCCTCGTCCCAGGCAGTTGCGGCGATATTTCGATCTCGCGTAGGCGTTTTCGGGAGTTCATTAAGCGAGACTGGCGTGTAATCGAAGGGTCGCTCATCTGATGGAAGCGCTCGCTCGGGTCGTGATGCTTCGAAAGACCCCATTTGTTGCTCCGACTCCGATAAAGCCAACCATTTGGCACAGTTATTTACATTTAAAAATTTCCCTCAACGGGGCGCCTATCAGGAACGTTTGGTCTCGTTCCAGGGTCCAGCGTCGGCTCGAGGTTCTTTGGGCAGGCCAAGTACTCGTTCACCAATAATGTTTCGTTGAATTTCGTTGCTACCAGAGTAGATCGAACCCGGGCGCGCACCCACGAAAGTGGTTACCCACGCCTGAGACGAATAGGGAGAACCCACATCATCCACGCCGACTCCCGTAGCAGAGTCACGGCCAGAGGGGGCCGTTGCATCCATCCCAATGACATCCATCGCCAGTTCGGTGAACCGCTTGTGATGTTCAGACCAAAGTAGTTTGTTAAGTGACGATTCAGGTCCCTGGCTGTATCCCCGAAGTGAGCGGGCGACCGTCTGAAGACCCATGAATTTCATTATTTGGGTTGTCGTGTACGCCTGTACGAATCTTTGTCGCATGCGAGCGTCATCGAGCTTTCCATAGTCCCTGGCCACGTCAACCAATCGCTGCCATTCTTCGCCGTATCGAATGCCATTGGTCGTGGCATCGTCACCGCGTTCATAAGCCAACAGGGTGTTCGCAACAGCCCACCCATTGTTGACTCCGCCAAGCACATTCTCTCGAGGCGCACGAGCGTCGCTAAAGAACACTTCGTTGAAATCATGGTGGCCTGAAGCATTAACAATGGCTCGGACCTCTACTCCTGGTTGGTTGATTGGGCAGAGGAGGAACGAAATCCCCGCGTGCTTGACCGTTGAAGGGTCGGTGCGGCACAACACGAAAATCCAGTTCGCGTTGTGACCTTGGGAAGTCCAGATCTTCTGCCCATTGATCACCCACTCATCTCCATCAAGTTCAGCACGGGTCGCTAAAGAAGCTAAATCTGAGCCCGAGTTCGGTTCGCTATAGCCCTGACACCACACATCAGTTCCATCAAGTATTCGCGGGAGATAATGATTTTTCTGCTCGTCGGACCCCCATTCGATAATGGTGTGGCCGATCATTCCGATAGAAAAAATGTCGTTGGCGGTACCACTGGGAACTCCCGCCCCAGCCAACTCTTCAGCCAGAACGGTGCGTTCCATCTGACTCAGGCCCGCTCCCCCATATTCGGAAGGCCACGCAACAGCTAGGAGTTGATGTTCCGACAGTGTGCGTCGCCAGTTCGCGACGAATGTTGCGCGTTCATCAGGATCAAAACCGCCCATGCCGTTCCAAGTAGCGGGGAGCTTCTCTCTGAGAAATTTTTTGATTTCAGCTCGAAACTTGGCTGCTTCGGCGGTGTAATCCTCCACTGCTGCTTCTCCTCTGGGCTGTTCACAAGCTGAGTTCACATTACGCAGTTATGGACGAGTTTGGCGGCAGAACGAACAGAAGAATGTTTGTAGGGCTGCGAACAAACAGCCATTTAGTCCTCTCCTCGATCACATGGCAACAAACCTGGCTTGTGCTTTTCGCTCTACGACTCGTTCCGTTTCGAACCGAGGGCCACCTATTCTCAAGCGATGGACTTTGATTGGCCAACAGACGACGACCCTCGGCGCCTAGAAATACGCGACTGGTTACGTCATCACGACGGAGATCCCACGCAAGAGGCGTTAGCAGCTGCAGGTTATGTCGCTCCACACTGGCCCAAGCCATACGGGTTAGCGGCCGATCCCATTCACCAACTCATTATCGACGAAGAACTCTCGGCCGCTGGAGTGCGAAGAGCCGCCGGCGGAATAGGGCTCGGCTGGGCTGGCCCAACGATTCTGTTCGGCGGAACATCCAAACAGCAAGAACGTTACCTATGGCCGATTCTGACCGGAGAAGAGGTCTGGTGCCAACTCTTCAGCGAGCCCGATAGCGGCTCAGATTTGGCGAACCTCTCAACCCGAGCAGTTCGAGATGGCGATCGTTACATCGTGAACGGTTCAAAGATCTGGTCGTCAGGCGCCCACCGAAGCAAGTTCGGCATTCTCATTGCCCGTACAGACCCCGACGTGCCAAAACATCGAGGTGTTTCGTATTTCATATGCCCGATGGATACGCCAGGCCTCGAACTTCAACCCATTGTTGACATGACCACCGCATATTCCTTCAACCAGACCTTCTTCACCGATATGGAATTACCTGTCGAAAACCGCGTCGGCGAAGAGAACGACGGATGGCGACTGGCCAAAGTCACGTTAGGCAACGAAAGAGTCTCTTTATCGGGTGAGGGTGCGCTCTGGGGAAGTGGTCCTAGCGCAACTGACCTACTAGATCTGGTGCGCAGCGCAGGAGGGGTAAAAGATCCGGTTTTACGCGACCGGGCATCACGTCTACACATTGAAAGTGAGGTATTGAAACTCATTCGCCTGCGCACGCTCACTTCTCAGCTCCAGGGACGACAGCCAGGACCTGAAGCCTCAGTTCGTAAAGCACTGGCCGACGAACACGGCCAAAACATAATGCGCCTCGCCAAAGACCTTATGGGGGCACAAGGCATGCTGACTAACACCGGTCCCCTTGGACAGCCCGCTGAATTTCCCCTCGCTCAATCCGCAGTTGAAGGTTGGCAGAATTGGCATGGCGGATTTTTGTTTTCGCCAGCACTCACCATTGGTGGGGGAACCAGCGAAGTTCAACGCAACATTGTCGCCGAGCGAGTTTTGGGGCTACCTCACGACATCGACGTCCAGTCCGGAAACAGCTGGATTCAAAACAAAACGGGTTAGCTGCACAGGGTCCCCGTTAACTCTCCATTGCAACCTGTATTGGACTATCGCTGCGACCTAGGCCTCCGCAACAGCTTTGAGATTCAACAACGTCCGGTCGATGTTCTCCAACAGCAGCTTGTGTCGATTTATTTTTTGGAAAAACTCTCCGTCAAGCATTGGAGAATCAAAGCTCTCGGTGACCCGACAACCGGTATCAGTTGAATCGATCTCGTATCGCCAAGTTGTTCCGCGGCCGTCGTCAGCAGGAACCTCGAACGCCCATTCTTTGCCTGGGTCGGCCGTCACAACGACACAACCCATGTCCCATTTCTGGTCTCCGTTTTGGTTATAGCCACGAAATTTCGCCCCTACGGCGGGACCGGTTGAGTCGCCCTCCCACTCAGCTTTGTAACACTCGGGACTGAGTTCGCTGGTGCGCGTCAAGTCCGTCAAAATCGCATAGACCGCGTCCGGGCTCACCTTGATATCGATACTCGTCGTACCGGCGATCTCAACCATGTTTCGATCCTTTGTCTTAGTCCTCGACGGCACTTTCCCTGAAGTTACTACCGCAACAGTAGTTAGTAAGGCACGGGTACTCACTGTTTCTTTGCGGCCCTGTGCCCCAGCAACGTTCAACAGAAATCTCTCGTGTTGCCCTAATAATTATGAGGGACTTCGAATTGAAATGAGCCGCTATGTAAGACGCCACCGATGCAGGTAACTGGTATGTCGAAACGGCTCAATAACTGAAGTGTCGGTCAATGGTCTGGTGCCACTTATTGCGCGGCAGTTCGTGATGAATTGCGGCCATACCTGTTGCATATTTACTGAGTCGAACTGGACGATGGCCACGTCGCCATAACGCTCGGTCAATGGGGCCAGGGCCGCGGGGAGATTTCGTTTCAATCACCACGCCTTCTATCAACGCTTCTTTTCCAACAACCGTTCGACACCTCACCCCCAAATCTGCGGTTAAACGCACTCCGCTTTCAACATCGACAACCGATACGCGTTCGTAGGAGGTCTGCAGGGTGGATGTGAGCGTTGCCGCGAAGCCGTCTCTCTCCAAGATCTCATTAACGAACCGGGCACCTTTGATCGTCAAATTCGGAGCCAAAGAGAAATCCTCGGGAAGACGACGTTTTACACTTTGTCCACGTTGGTAGCGAAGCTTCACCTCCACCATAGATTTTTGTGCATCTAGATAGGTTCGGGTCCGCACCTTCCAACGCTGCCGCCGGCGGTGGGCCGTAGCGCGAAATGATTCCAGATCCGCTGTATCGAAATACCAAGATTCATATGCAAAAGCTCGCCTCCCAGCTATTTCCAGTGCAGCTAGGGAGCCGGGCACCATCGCGAACAAACTGGAGGCTTCAGCCTCGCTGACTACATATTTTCGGTCAAAACGTTGATCCAGCGAAGCCAGATTGTCCATGCCTTCGAGATCAATCGCAGGAAAGCGTTCCACTAGCGACTCAATCCGAAATGTCATGACCGCATTCGGTAATGGACATCTACATTCGTGCTGTCATTAACCAAGTCAACCCGACGAATTCTCACCCGACGTACTGAAACCACATCACTTCCGCCGAGTAAATTCTCCAGGACAACAATCAGTTCACTGTTGTCCGTATAGGCCCTGTCGAGGATCATATTTTGGTGGACGTGCCCTCGAAGCAGCGCTTGGTGATCACCAAGCCAGAGCGTCGCTATGACGGCTGCCATCAGGAGAGGCGAAACGTACGCCGGCTCAAACTGAACCCCTCCTAGGAGACCTAAAGCCAAAGAGCAGAAGTAGTAAGCGATTTCTTGTTGGCCTAACTCCGCGGACCGCAGGCGGATGATCGACAGCACCCCAAAGAGCCCCAAACCGAGCCCAAGGTTGGCTTCTGCATAGGTGAATGTGGTGGCGATAGCCATAACAGCGACGTTGACTCCTAGCAGAGCCACGACCATGTCTCGTCTTCGGTTGCGGGGGAAATACAGCCCGAAGACCAACACAAGCACCGCCACTAGATCCGTGCTAATCAACACTGCTCGACTCATCGAACAAACCTCTTGACCTGCGCTGTTAAACCGTTGTTCACCTTAAACCCTCAATCCCACCAATAAATGGTTATGGAGATCAGCTCTTAGCTCGGGCAAAATCCAGAGCCGAATTCAACTCCGATAAAGCCGCTCTCCACTTCTCTAAAGCCAAAGCGTCTTGGTGAGTTGTCGCTGCCTCCAAGGTCGCGTCGTGAATCTGGTCTGCCCACAACCCAAGAATGGCTTCAGTGCTTGTTGACGAGAAAGGGCCTTCCAAAAACGCGGTCCACGCCGCGTCGCGTTCGTCAACAAAAGTCGTCCAGGTTGCTATCAAACGATCACAGGTCGCTGACCGCTGAGGAATATTCCATGCGCCGTATGGAAATGGTTGGCAGTCGTTAGTAATTCCGCCCCACTCATCGGCGATAGGGGTCACGGGATTGGCGTCAAACACGATGTTGTTGAAGGCGCTGTCAAGGTCCCAGGGAATCAGATGAAGGCGACCCGTCGTGGGCTCTTCATACCAATAGAAATTGTGGTTGTTGCAACCATCGAAGCAATACCAATGCAAAGGCCCGTCATCGTTTCGAATGGCTCTATCGACAACAGCCCAACGAGCTACTTCATCAATGTCCATCCACTTCGTAACTATTTGGGGTAACTCGTCCTTGTTCGCAGCAGCGAGTTCTTTTGAAAATGCCCAAATGTGACTGACTGTCGGATCGTCCTCTTCGTTCGTCTTCAAAGCATCCCTGAACTCGGACCGTGTGCGGGAAGACCCCTCTTGATCCAGCGGCCATACCTCCTTGTATACGTTCCCGTCTCCGTCCTCGAACACTCGATCTACAAATCTTCCGTCGATCTGTTCGACAAACGCATATAGACCCACATAATTGCCGTTGATCAGTAGGCGAGCGTGGGTTGCTCGAGGAGCGGGTACGCCCATCTCTCCGAAAAGCCAATACCCGAGTCGATCATTCATTTGAGTCGGATCCAGATTCATGGAGTGGAATTGAAGCTTTTTAACTCCCCAAAAAGTTCGCGAACTGTCTTCCCAGTTGATTTTTACCTTCATCGAAAGTTTGGTGCAGGTCTTTGCCCCATCAGGTTCCAGAAGAGTTCCACCAGCAACGCATCCAACCCAAGCACCGACTGATCCCTTGTAGCGAACGCCGACCGGGCTGACAGTTTCACCTTCGAAGGTGAGGCTGCCTTCCACATATTGCTCTTCGCTGGGGTCGTTGTTGATCTCAGCAAAGGCGTCGTCGGCAATGGTGAGTTCAAAAGTGTGGAGTAGCTCTTGATCGTAAAGGTAGTCAGACGATCCGTTCTGCCAGTTTGGGGTCTCGGCCTCAACTGTGGCAGCGATCGTGGTGACCGTCGCTCCTTCTCGCTCAACGTCGACTTCTTCTGCTGCCTTCTCAGACGTGTTCGGGGTTGAACTGTCTAGCTGCGTGCAACCTAAGGTCAGCACTGCTGGCAGCACAAGCATCCATCCCCGTCGCATTACCTATCTTGTACAACAACCCGCGCTGAACCGGGCGGATTATCTGCCGGTGGATAACACGTGGGAATTGTCGCGTTGAAGGCTTTGTTAATTATGATCAACAGTGGTTCCTCCATCGACTGACAGGACAAGAATGGCCAACAAAGCATTAACCAGCGGCGGGTTACTAATTGCTCTTGGCGTGATTGTGACAATCGTGTCCGATTCGCAGAGCGTCACTTCGCTAATTCCCGCGTTTATCGGCGCGGTGTTTTTGATTCTTGGGCTCTTGGCTCGAGCTAAACCTGATCTCAGCCATCACCTCATGCATGCTCTGGCAGCGATAGCGCTTCTAGCGGTACTGGGCAGCCTCGGTTCGCTCATTAGCCGCAGCAGCACGGGTTGGGCTCTTTTTGCTCAGTTGGCAACGATCATCGTCGCCGGGTTTCTTTTGCAGCAGTCGATTACAGCGTTTAAAGACCGCACGAAACGTCTCGCTGAGGAATCCTAAAATTACACGTTTTTCAAGCCGCGCTTGAGTCTGCATTCTTGGTTGGAACTCCAGCGAAGTTTGCTTATCGTGACTCCGTGGGACAACTCTTCAAAGAATTTGCCATTAGTTGCTTCGGCACAGCAACAGGCCCGGTGCTGGACTTACACCTGTGCGACGTGACCTTCCCAATGGTGCGATCGTAGTTGTCTCTTGAGGATTTTGCCGGTGGGGTTTCGAGGCAGTTCGTCTACAACTTCCATCGATCGCGGAAGCTTGTAACCAGCTAGGCGACCTCGACAGAACTCCATAATCATCTCTAGATCCACGACCGCGCCCGGCTGGATGACGATCACTGCGTGGACCCTTTCGCCGAACTGGTCGTCAGGAACTCCGATCACGGCAACCTCGGCAACTCCAGGGTGTTCATATAGGACCGCTTCGATCTCTGCTGGGTAAACGTTCTCACCACCCGTCAGGACCATATCTTTCGCCCGGTCCATAATGGTGAGGTAACCATCGGATCGCACCGCTATGTCTCCTGTCCGGAACCACCCGTCGACAATGGCCTCCTTGGTTGCCTCAGGGTCGTCCCAATAGTTGTGTAGGACCGACGACCCTCTGACGAGGATTTCGCCCGCCTGGCCGTCGGCGACTTCGCGTCCATGTCGATCAACTAACCGGACTTCGAATCCGGGGTTTACACGTCCAGCTGATTGACGATGGGCACTAGAGGAGTTGTGGTCGGTGGGAGTGAGGGTGGTGAGCGCGCCTGCTATCTCAGTCATCCCATAGAACTGTCGGAGTCGAACCTTTGGAAAGAGCGTCTCGACTTCTCGCAGAAGCTCCGGGGCGATCGGTGATGCCCCGTAAGACATTTCGAGCATTGATGACAGATCTGGCGCTTTTGTCTGAATACGGGCAGCGTCAACCATGGCATGAAACATGGCTGGCACTGCTGTCAGGTACACCGCGCCCAACTGTTCGATGTCATCGAGAATTGATTCGGGATTGAACCCGCCCCGGAGATGAAGTTCAGCACCGTTGACGAGCCCCATGAGACTGTTCGATAGCCCTGCAAGGTGAAACATGGGTGCCACCATGATGTGACGGGCGCCAAGGTACATTCCCGCGTTCTCTGCGCTGTCAATCAATGCTGAACGTGCGAGGGCTTCATGTCGAAGAGGGATGCCTTTGGGTCGGCCAGTGGTGCCACTAGAAAATCCGAGGGCGAACACGTCACCAGGTTGAGGTGGAGGCGGGAGGTCACCCTCAATGAATTCGGTTGCATCTGGCACCCAGGTCGGCGGGCACTCTTCGTCTGAGTGCAGAGCGATTCGAATCGGTGGCAGGTTCGAGGGAAGTTGATTGATTAGGTTCTGACTCGAAACGATCGCCGCCGGTTGAATAAGGTCGAATAGAGAACGATGTTCAACCGGGGTGAGCCGCCAGTTCAGCAGGGCTGGCACGGCTTGCAGCCGAGCGAGCCCAAATAAGTGGACAACAAAAGCTGTCGAGTTGGTGTCGAGTACGCCAACCACATCACCTCGGCCGATCCCAAGAGCGCTCCAACTCAGCGCACAGCGTTCGATCTGGTGCTCTAATTCGACGTAGGTGACTTGGTCACCGTGCTCATCCACCAGCGCCAGCGCGTCCGGATGTAATTCAGATCTCCAGCGCAGTAGTTCGGTCAAAGACAACATGAGATCACTCGGCCGGGTCGCGGGTCGCCAGTAACTCTTGGCCGTACTTGTCGTAAGCGACGTTGGAGGTCACATGATGCATAGCCGAGCCGTGTGCGTCTCTGAAGCATCGTTGAAGGACACTGCTGTTGAAGATCGCTGCGGCTCCTGCGAAGTGGTACAGGCGACTCACAGCGTTGACGGAACTCTCGGTGCTGAAAGCAAGCATGGCCGCGACTTTTTGTTCCTCCGAGGAACTCAGTCCCTTGTTCGTTGCGCATTGATGGTCTGCGGCGGCTAGTTCTTGCGCGTGGTAATCAGGGTCCGTATACGCCTCAGGTGGCAACGTGGTCGAATTGGCCACGTCTTCGCGAATGTTTGCCCAGGCCTCCGGCCGGCTCCAGTCTTTCACCGAAGACAAATCCTAGATCTCCACTCGAGTTCGCGTTACCAATTGACAGTCAACCTCCAAGTATCTACGCGAAATGAAGCCCACATTTAATGGCGATGATGATGCCTCCTCACTTGCCATCAAAATGCCTGCGTCTGCTAGCGGGGTCAGTGGCTTGCTACCGTTTGGCCATGAGTGAAATACGGGTTGAGGAAATTCACATTCATCCAGTGAAGTCGTGTCGCCGCATCGAAGTAGACGAAATCGAAATCGTGGCGACTGGGTTAGCTCACGATCGTGAGTGGCAGATAGTCGACGCCGAGGGCACTTGTGTGACTCAACGTAAATACGCATCCTTAGCAACGATCGAGACGGCCTTGGATGGTGACACGGTCGTTTTGTCGGCACCAGGGCGCGATTCGACGATCTTGAGTCGAGATGGGGCTCTACCTGTAACCGTGTTGCCGCTGGTGGGGAGACGACCTGTCAATGGCGTCGATGCGGGGGACGAGGCTGCAGCATGGATCTCAGATTTTCTCGGCGATGAACACCGTTTCGCTGCCGTTACCGATGAATCAAACCACCATGCGCCTTCTTCTATTGACCTCTTTGAGCAGCCGCTGAGTTTCGTTGACCTTGCGCCCATTCTTCTGACCAACGCTGCATCGCTGCGCTGGCTCCAGGAGCGAGCGGTCGAGCCGTTCGGTATGGACCGGTTCCGTGCCAATGTGATTGTTGATGCAGGTGATCCATGGGTCGAAGACACTTGGCGCGATATGAGCATCGGTTCAGCGACCATGACTGCTGAGATTCCATGGCCGCGCTGCGCGATTCCTCAAATCGATCAAGACTCCGGCGAACGGCATCGCGAGCCCGCTGTGGTACTTCGCGCCTATCGCTGGTGCAGTGAAGCTCCCACCCTTGAGGGAAACGTGCGCTCAATGATGGAAGGTAACGGCGTGTTCGGCATGGGCTGTCGGATTGGTCCCACCGGAGCGACCCTCGCATTGGGTGACGTCTTAACTGTGCAATCGTGGCAAGAGCCAATAATGGCGCCCCCGCCTGACAATCGGGGCGAATAAGACGAGTCAGGGTCTTTCGAATGGTCGTCTAGGAACTAAGAGGCCGCGCCCCGGGGCCCCATCCACTGATGACCCTTCAGCGACAATGTCTCCCCTGCTAATGGTGAATTTGGGCCAACCTGTAATTTCCCAGCCGTCATAGGGCGAGTACCCCGAAGCCGAATGCATGTTGGCGCCGTCGATGACGCGCGTTTCGGTGGGGTCCAAAACGACCAAATCGGCGTCGGAGCCCGGCGCTATGCACCCTTTTTGTGGGTACATACCAAACAGCTTGGCCGGGTTGCTGCTCGTCACTTCAACGAATCTTGCTAGTGAAATACGGTTACGCGCCACACCCAAGGACCAGAGCATCGGCATGCTGGTTTCTAGCTCAGCCATACCCTGACGCAACTCTGCGGGACCCAAACTCGGATCCAGCTTTTGCTCCAAGGTCCAAGGGGCGTGATCAGTAGCGACCGTGCTTACGGTCCCGTCAGCGACCCCTGCCCACAAAGCATCACGGTCTTGTTCTTCTCTCAATGGTGGCGCGCCCGCGTATTTAGCGCCGTCGGGTTCATCGAAACGAGACCGTTCAAGGTGAAGGTAGATGGGTCGTGTCTCAACGTACAGCGGAAGTCCCCGTGCCCGGCCGCCTCGGCAAGTGTCAAGCGCGGCTTGACTTGATAGGTGAACAATGTAGGTGGCTGCGCCACTGATTTCACAGAATCCAACCGCCCGTTCAGTTGCTATTCGTTCCGCTACGACTGGCCGCGTCTCGGGGTAATGCCGATGTTCGGTTAGGCCCGCTTCGCGTACTAATTCGCCGCAACAACCCATGAGGGCCGCGTCCTCGCAATGCAAGAGGACTACTGATCCCACATCTGCAGCTATGCGCATTGCTCGAAGGAATCCGTCGACATTGCGATCGAAACGTTTAAAGGAAAGAAAAATTTTGATACTGGGGTGCCCTGATGCAGCTAGCTCGGGGATCTGAGCCATTGCCGTTTCGTCAGGGTCTAACAGAACCGGGTGCTGAAAGAAGTCCGCGAGGGAGTTGGCTTGCGCGTCGTCGATGTCACGGCGTAGGCCTTCAGCCATCTGTTCGCCCTTACGGGGAAAGGACATGTTCCCCACCGTTGTTATGCCACCTGCCAACGCTGCCCGGCTACCGATCTCAAAATCGTCAGTCCAACTGTGGATACCTGGGCCCGTTCGGGGTGGGGAAAGATGGACGTGGGCATCGACCCCGCCTGGCAGAACGAACATTCCTTCGGCATCGATCTCTCGCTTACCGGACATGATCCCGCCGAGTTGCACGATTCGACCACCATCGATGCCTATATCTGTGACAGAAGCGCCACTTGCTGTTGCGACGGTGCCGTGCTTGATGACTAGATCCATGTGTTCCATTATCCCCCATCGGACGACAATGAATCAGTGTGAACGTCAATCAAGCGAGTTCAGGTCGTAGTCGTAACTAATCTGGCGACATGATGATGCTTGAGGGACGAGTCGCGTTGGTCACGGGTGCACAGCAAGGAATCGGCAAGGCCGTTGCTGAAGCGATGGGGCGTGAAGGTGCGTCGGTGGTGGTGCAATATTTTGACGACATCGATGCTGCCAATGAGGTCGCTGCGTTAGTTCGTTCTTACGGGCCAGACGCTGTCGTTGTACAAGGCGATGTTGGGGTCCGAGGGGACTGCGAGGCTGCTCTGAATGCAGGAAGAGAACTGGGCGGCGTCAATTTGCTCGTCAACAATGCTGGGATCTTCCCACGCCGCTCATTCGTAGATATGACTGACGATGATTGGAACAACGTTCAGAACGTGAACGTCGTGGGGGGATTTCGTTGTTTGCAGTTAATGGCGCGCGACCTAATCACAGACGGCCGCCAGGGAACGGCTGTCAATCTTTCGTCTGTCGCCTTTTTCCGTAATTCTGCTCAAGGTGCTCACTACGCAGCAAGCAAAGGAGCAATTATCGGATTTACCCGAGCAGTATCCACTGAACTTGCGCCACATGGAATTCGGGTGAACGCGATCGCTCCTGGGATTGTCGACACAGCCCAACCTCGTGACGGGATGACCGAGCAACAAATTGCCGCCGCGAGCGCTCGTGTACCGCTCGGCGCCATGGCCACCCCAGATGAGGTCGCCGACGTCGCTGTATTCCTTAGCTCCCATCTATCTCGGCACATCACCGGCCAGACCCTTCAAGTCAATGGCGGCACGAACTTCAGTTGATCGCGTCGACGCGATACTGCCCTTCGTTTGTTAATGAGCAGTGACGCGTCAGAGTGAGCCATGATGAGTAGGTGAGCACTCATCGTCACGTAAAACAACAACTAGATCGCATATCCGAGCGAGACGGGACCGTAAGGGCTTGGGTTCATCGCCATGACGACGAGACCATATTGAGTGCACTAGCAACCGCTCCGAGGGGGCCGCTCTCGGGCTGGACGCTCGGAGTGAAAGATGTCATTGATACTTTTGATCTCCCCACTGAACGCGGCTCTCCTATTTACGCCGGTTGCACCACGTTGAATGATGCTGCCTGTGTGGCTTTAGCCCGCGAGGCCGGCGCTGTTGTCATGGGCAAGACAGTGACTACGGAGTTCGCCCTATTCACACCCAACGTCACGACGAATCCTCACAATTCCGCACACACTCCGGGTGGCAGCTCAAGTGGATCGGCCGCAGCGGTCGCCGACGGACAAGTTCGTGCGGCGTTTGGGACCCAGACGGTGGGATCGGTGGTTCGACCAGCTGCCTATTGCGGCGTGGTGGGTTTCAAACCCACGCATCAGTTGGTACCACTGACTGGCGTTGCAACTTTGTCTCACGCATTCGACACTGTTGGGTGGTTCACCCAAGGTGTGGACGATGCCGCCACAATGTTTTCAGCGCTCACTGGTACAGCAGTATTAACGACCGAACAGCCGCTGCGAATTGGCCGCTACCGCTCACACCAATGGGATGCTGCGACCTCTGAAACGGTCGCGGTGATGGATTCGGCATGTGATGCCCTGTGCGAGCAATCCACGGAAGTAGTCGAACTCGACCCCCTCCCACACCTCGAATCAGTTTTTGAGGCGGCTAACACGATTCTTCATTATGAGATCGTGAGGGTTTTCGCCTGGGAGCAAACCCACCATTACGAACTGATCAGCGATCTTGCGCGCAAGATGTTAGTTAGGGCCAAAGACGTGACTCACGAACAATATACAGCAGCTCATTTGACACTCATTGCGGCAAGACGCGAACACGACGAGTTCATGGCTGTCAACGCTTTTGATGCCCTTTTGACACCAAGCACACCTGGTGAAGCACCACTCATCAAGACCACAGGTGATTCGGTCTTTAATAGAGTTTGGACAGCACTCGGTGTGCCGGCTATTCACCTTCCGCTAGCGATGAGTCCGACAGGACTTCCCTTGGGCGTCCAATTGACAGGGCGGTCATGGAGAGATGGTGACCTTCTCGCTTCCGCCGCACTAGGTGAAGCAGCGTTCAATGGTGACACATGAGTAAGTTGGCGCCGCTAGCGGGGATTCGCGTACTCGATGTTTCTAGTGTGTTGTCAGGACCATTGGCGTCGATGTTGCTCGCTGACCTGGGTGCTGATGTCATCAAAGTGGAGCCGCCAGCGGCCCCGGATTTCACTCGAGGCACCGGTGACGCCCACAATGCGATGACTGCCTACTTTTACAACACCAATCGCGGGAAACGAGCAATCGCTGTCGATGGGCGGCGGCCGGCGGGTCAACGAATCTTGCAAGAGCTTGCAGATCAAGCCGATGTTTTGGTGCAGAACATGCGCCCGGGGAAGGCTGCGGGTATTGGGCTTGACCCCGATGAGTGTCTACTTCGGAACCAGTCATTGATCTACGCCTCAATCAGTGGTTACGGCAGTGACGGCCCCAGCGCTTCAGAACCGGTGTACGACTACGTGATTCAAGCCGTGACTGGCATGGTCGACGTGCAACGCGATCCAACCACCGGCCTTACCGAACTCACGCGTCACTTTGTGGCGGACAAGGTCACCTCGCACGCTACCTTCGAAGCAATTCTTGCTGCTCTATTCGCCCGGGAACGCGACCCACAACGCCGAGGTCAACATGTCGAGGTCAGCATGCATGAGGCAAGCCTGGCGTTTATGTGGCCGGACTCGATGATGCAGCACAGCCTCATCGAAGAGCCCGACGCCTCTACCGTCTACCCCGGTGATTACTACCGGGTATATCCCACTAGCGACGGAGCAATAGTCGTGATGCCGCTCATGGGACCGCTCGACGGTATCTGTGCCGCGATCGGCCGCCCTGAACTCGCAACCGATCCTCGTTTCGCTGTCTTGGGATCTGAAAATTTACACCAATTCCAAGATCTACTCGCCGAACAAATCGGTCATTGGACCACTAAGGAAGCCCTAGCCATCTTTAGTAGGCACGACGTCGCTGCTGGCCCAGTCGTTTCGCGGTCTGAGGTTCACCGACATCCTCAGGCCGTCGCACGCGACTCTATTCCAGAGCACCAAGTTCCCGTCATCGGCAGGATCCGTAGCGCCCGCCCTGCTTGGCGTCTTAGTGGCACCCCCGAGGTCCTCAATGAAGGAGCACCAAATTTCGGGGAACACACTGATGTCGTCCTTGCCGAACTTGGCTACAGCCCAGAAGAAATTGAGAATTTGCGTCAAGAAGGCTCAGTCGCGTAACTCGAACAGTTGGTTCCCATTACCAAAAGGGGCAAACCGGACAGCCTGCGGGTATGTGAACGTCACCTCCCGGGATCTCAGGACGGAGGTTGAACTCTGTGGCTGAAATTAAATTTCAACGGACTACTGAGGTGGCACTAACCCCAACGGCCTATAAACGGTGTGATAACTCGCATCTGGTCCTGTGCGGTCAGCGAACTCCAGTGAAATCACGATGTAGGTAGCGGACATCAACGCTGTGACCCACCCAGCAAACAAGAGGAAGCGGGAAAGGAATACTCTATTGGCAATGAACAATTCACCTGATGACCCAAAGCCAGACACCCTCAACGACATCGGTGTGCTGAAAAGACGCGAGGTTGAGGCGCGAATTGTGGCGCCGCTCATCGAACGCTTCGCTCAAGAATTTGGAGAGGAACGAGTCACAGAACTCGCCAGAGAAACCGTAATTAATGTCGCACGAGACCAAGGCGCCGTTTTAGCCGAAGCGATGGGTGGCAACGGGCTCACAGAGTTCGCGAACTCCATGACCAATTGGACTAAAGGAGGCGCCCTTGAAATAGAAGTGCGTGAACAAACCGAAACGACGTTCGCGTTCGACGTAGTCGGATGTCGTTACGCCGACATGTACCGCGAACTCGACATCGCGGAACTCGGATCTCTGCTCTCGTGTAACCGCGACGGAACAATGGTCCAAGGATTTAATCCCGACATTAAATTCGAACGGAGTCAAACCATCATGGGAGGAGCCGACCACTGCGACTTCCGCTATTCACTAGATTCAAGCGAAACCCCAGTGGAGATCAGTGACCAATAGGGTCTCATATCGCCGCAAGCCCCTGCGAGATCGCCAGATTTAAGCTTGTCGTGCTGCCGGGTTCAGGTCGCTGTACCACTGCCATCGGCTATCGCAGTTGTACCAGTCATGAACGTGTCTTATCTGGCTACAAGAACCCTACGACTGCCGTCTGCTCCTCCGGGTCACTCATTCGAGGAATAAGTGTCTTGATATTTTGGCGAGACAGCCGCTCACCCTCAGGGACTGGTGTCGTGTGGTGACTGTTGCCCTCAGCGGATCGCTCCGCCACCGGTAGCAATTACCCGCCTCCCATTAAGTCGTTTCGGTGTGTCAGTCATGTCAAAAAGTTGAGTTTCAACATTTCACTCCGCTACCTGCGCAATGGATGCACCCGCCTCGTCCTTGTTTTATTGACGAATGTCGCGGTGTTACTTCGCGTCCACAAGCGTCACATCTGCATCGCCACGAGATCTTCGACCCTGGATAAGGCTCTAAGGGTGTCACGCCAGCCGCGACCATTAACTCTCTCGCTTCCTTTTCGTTGACCTTTCGAGACATCGAACGTTTCTTGTTGGCGCAGGTTCGACAACCGCCACCGTTCCTTTTCACATTGTGAAACGAGGGCGAACAACTCGTTCCACACATCGTGCATTTACACAGCCACGCGGCCTTGGCCCCTGGGTAAGGTTCCAGAGGTAGGAGCCCGGCTGCTCGCATCACCGGCACCGTTTCAACGTCAGTCAAGCGACGAGAAGATGACCTTTGTTCAACACCACAGAAACGGCATCCACTTCCGCTCTTAACAGATGTGTAGAGCGGCGTGACTTCATGGGCGCAGGTATCACATTTACATCTCCACGGGGTATCGGCACCTGGATACGGCTCGAGCGGTGTGAGTCCAGCCCTTCTCATGACGGGCACGGTTTCGGCGTCGGTTAAACGGCGACGCATAAGGCCGTTTTCAGCTTGGTTTCACTTCGGCTTGGGTTGCTTTTCATCTGCTGGATACCACCACATGGCGATCGCTGAGATCAAATAGCCCCCTGCGGCAAAGGCCCAAGCCCACCGAAACGCTGTGAAGCTAGATGCGTCACGGTTACCAAGGATGGCGAGCGCTGTGGCTGCCCCGAGGCCCTGCACAAGTCGGCGGTTGGTTTGCAAAGCGGCGTTGCCTTCTGCAAGAAGGTCATCGTTTAGGGAGTTAAGAGCGGCGCCCATGCCAATGACTCCAACCTGGCCACTTCCCCAGCCAAAGACGACAAGACCAATCGCTAGAGCTAGGTACGAAGGCTCGTTGCCAAGAGCGATCATCCACCATCCCAGTCCTGCTGCTGCGATCAAGCCACCTGTGCTGAGAACCATTCGGTAGCCGTGACGGTCAGCGTAACGGCCGACTAACACTGAATTGAACGAGAGAAGCATGGGAACAGCCATCACTAAGCCAGTTTCGATGGTTGACCACCCCCAGATATTCGCAAGAAAGAGAGGCATCGAGAAAAACCATGCAAAAACGGCAGTTTGGGTTCCAGTTTGGCTGATCAACGCCCAGAGGTACCGTTGATCAGCGAACAATTCCGGGCGAATAAGCGGATAGCGGTGTCGCGCTACTCGAACACCGAACAAAAGCAACAGCACCACTGCCGCTGGAGTTGCAAGCCACCAACGCTGGAGAATCACCAACGCCAACGCGGACGCTCCTGAGCCCCCAAGCAGGAACCCGAGGAAATCGATAGGCCGTTTTTCGCCCTTGCGTTCGTCGAAGACTTTGGGAGCAAAAACTGCTGCGACTATGCAAAGTGGGACGGGGAGCAGTAATCCGGCTCTCCAACTAGTGAGGGTGATAAGTGTGCCACCGACTACTGGACCCATCAGCGCTGATGTGGCGCCGCCCACTCCTATCCACCCCACCGCTGCTCCGCGACGATCAAGTGGGAAGGCGGGCAGGGCAAGCGGAAACGCAGTGACTGTGAACAGAGCAGCGCAGACCCCCTGCGCTACGCGTGCCCCGATGAGCACACCTACGTTTGGTGCGCTCGCACCAATGAGGGCGAAACAAACGAAGGCTCCCATCCCGATCATAAATGTGCGTCTCCAGCCGATTCGGTCTGCGAGCTGGCCTACGAGCAACATCACAGCAGCAATGGCGATGGTGAAACCAGTCGTGATCCAGGCCAGCGTCATCCGAGGGCTATTAGGAAACGCATCTTCTATTTCTGGAAATGCAACAGCGATGGCAAGCGCGTCCAGAACCAGGACGTAGCTCATCGACGCGACCAGTAGTCCCAACCAGGCCCGGGTCGTCGATCGCTCCGAGATATCCACATCTGGTAATGACCCAACGGTCGGGGTGATCGCAAAGACGGTCGCTCGAAGTGATCTGTTAGTCGATCGAGGCTGATCCACGGGGCTTAAAGTCGTTCGGTAGAGGTGAGTTAGGTAAGAGGCGAACTGACGGCGGCGTGTTGATCCAGCAACGAACCAAGGGTGTCGAGGGATCGACGTCCAAGGCCACACTCGGTGGCCACACCAAATCGCGTCAACACCTGAGAGGCGGCGTCAATACGGCGGCGGGTGCCCTCTTCTCCTCCGGTCTCGTGAACAAGGCCGAGATAGAGTTCGGTGGCCTCGGGAACGTTGAGCTCCGCTAGCGGTTGAAAGTATTCGACGTCGCCGCGAGTGCGCGGTACTGGCAGATGAATCCACTCCACCGAGCGGCCAAGGCGCTCGAATACGATGCCCGCCGCCCATGCAAGATGGCTGGTGTCAGAGGGCTCCGTAAAGTGTTGATGACCCGCGTCCCCGTAACAAAAGTGGTAGCCAAGCTCCACCGAATCGGGGATCAGACCCCCTAGGTGCAACACGTGTTCGGCGATCTCGGAACGAGTGGCGATACCGCTCTCCCCCGAGTCGAGGTAGGTCCAGATGCCCTCTAGGATCCCAAACTCAATGACCACTTCCCACTGGATTGCCAGTGAATCATTCGGGATGCTGTCAACGATGCGAGAGACTTCCTTCTCCATCGCAGTGGTCCAGGCTTCAAGGACAGCTGGCCGAGAAGCAGAGGCGACGTACATGGTGACGACGCTGAGCGGTGAGGGTAAACCCACCATGAACCGCTGATGAGCGGCGATGGTCCCCGTGTCGCGAGCATGTTGAAACAGTTCCCACGAAGCCAACGCCGCGTCTGCATACCCAAGGTCGGCTATGTCCAGCCGACGAGCGTCGTCGCGAAGCATGAATTGTTGGATTTCTCGACCCAGGTAACTCGAATCGGGCTCCTCGGCGACGAGTTGAGGACATTGGGCAAGTTTGGCGTACTGCCAACGAATCCATGTATCGCGTTCTCCCACTTCCCCGTCAGGCACCCGTCGGAGGTGGTCGCTCAGATGATCATGGACAAGTTGAAATAATTGGTTTGGCTCAGTGACAGGCGCACTACCCACTAGATGGGCGCCGACAATTTCAGTCATAACCAGCCAAGATCTCCTTCGGGCTCTACACATGAGAACCCATCGCCGGGGATACCGCTTCGCCGCTTCCTGTAACGGCGACTCAACCCGCACCCTATCTAGGTCATCGTAAGTGCTGCATTAGCAACACGACGCGAATCAGACAATCTCAACTGGCAGTTCGCAGGCGGAAGCGATGGCCGCCAGTTTCGCCAACACGACAGTTATCTAAGACTCCGTTCAGCGACCAGGAGGGGAGGTACCTTTCTTTCTCCTGTCGCCAAGGAGGTCTCGCAAACCCAGAACCAGTCCGACAGTAAGGATCGTTGCCGCGATTTTGCCGAGACGCTTCAAGGTCCAATTAGCTGCCATCATTGCCTCACCTCATGCGACAGACCGAAGAGCAGTACTTTTTGTCAGATCTGACTGTAGGCGGAAATTTTATCCCACAAACGGCACGCCTAAGTGGCGACTCCATCCTTTCCCAGGAACACTCTTCTCGTGCTTTCATATTTCGCGCATTTACGTGAATGCTGTTTGTGATTCTGGGAGGAGTTGCTCGGTTTGGGATGCACCACAAATACGTCTATGACACCTTCAAAACACAAATTAGGATCGCTTTATGACCGACTCCCCTACGACGGCACCAAATGAAACGTTGGGAATCTCCCTTCGAATAGGCGTCTTCTCCGGCGACGGGTCGAGTCATGGCTGATTCCCATAACTCTGAAGGCACTCACCTTGATGCCTTTAACATTTTTGACCCGGAAATACAGCAATGCCCTCACATGTATTACGCCCTAATGCGCGAAGAAACAGCCGCATATGAGACACAGGCGATGGGTAGCTCACTCTTTTTAGTCACACGACAAGGAGATGTGGCCGAAGCCGCCCTAGATCACGCTCACTTTTCATCGCGATTCGACACCGGATCTATGGATGGAGACTCCGAATACTCGCGGCGTCTCAAGAAACTTTACGAAGACGAGGGCGGGTATGAGCCCATAGGGACAATGCTTACCGTCGACCCGCCCGTCCATACGCGTTATCGACGCTTGGTAGCTCAAGCCTTCACGCCAAGGGCGATCACCAACATGGAGCCGGTGGTCCGCGAACTCACTTCAGAGTTAATGGACAATCTCATCGAAACAACGTCAGATGGCGTTTCCGTCGATTTCGTCGAAGCTTTCGCTATACCTCTGCCGGTTCGAGTGATAGCCAAGGCACTCAACGTTCCCGACGATCGGCTAGCAGACTTTAAGAGCTGGAGCGATGCGTCCGTAGCTGGAATCGGCACAAACATCTCGGTCGAAGAACGATTGGATGCTCAACGAGAGGTGATTGAATTTCAAAAATATTTCGCGGATCAACTCGATCAGCGACGGTTCGAACCACAAGATGACATCTTGACGGCGTTGGTGAACGCCACCGTTGAAAAAGACACTTCCGATACCGATAGCCAGTTTGAAGGAGTACCTCTCAACGTCAGCGAGATGTTGAGCATCATCCAGCAGTTACTTGTCGCTGGCAATCAGACGACAACTCACTTGCTCGGAGAAATGTTTCGGCTGCTTGCCGAAAACCAAACCGAGTGGGAGTCCCTGAGGTCTCATCCCGAGCGCAGCGGCGACGTCGCCGAAGAGGCATTGCGTCTTGCCGCACCGACACAAGGCATGTTCCGTATCGCTACTGAGGACATGACTATTGGCTCGAAGTTCATCCCGGCGGGTTCGCGAATCGTGCTGATGTATGCAGCGGCCAATCGCGATCCGGATGTTTGGGAAAAACCTGACGTCTTTCGACCTGGCCGCGCAAACAAGTCGGCCCACCTCAGCTTTGGCCGTGGTCCGCACTTTTGTGTCGGTGCTGGACTCGCGAGGCTCGAAACGCGAATCGTGGCTGAAGAGATGAGTCGCAGACTTCAAAGTATTGAGGTCACAAACGCGGAACAGCTTCGTTATCAACCGAGCTTCGTGCTGCGGGGGCTTGAGCGCTTAGATGTGACGGTTACTGCCAAGGAGGTAGTAGGTCATGGTTGAGACCGTGACGGGAACGAACCGATCGGAGGGAATCAGTTACACCGAAATTCTTCACTTGGACTCTCGACCCGTACCCGTCTTCTTGAGTGAAGAGTCACCAATGCCGCCCGGTCCGTCTGAGGTTCCGGCGTGGGTTTACTATTCGAGAACCTTCCATGACCTTGAGGTTGAAAAACTGTGGTCCAAGGTGTGGCAACTTGCCTGCCATGAAGACGAGTTACAAGACGTCGGTGATCATGTCGTGTATGACATCGCTCACCTGTCATTCCTGCTTGTACGGACCGGAACTGATCCCGATGACATTCGCGCCTACCGAAACTCGTGCCTTCACCGGGGACGGAAACTTCGAGAAATCAACGGAAAATGCTTCCCAAACCTTCGCTGCTCATTCCACGGATGGTGCTGGAATCTTGATGGTTCCATAAAAGAAATCCCTAGCCAATGGGACTTTCCCCACCTCGATCCAAAAAATTTACATCTCCCTGAAGCTCGGGTCGAGAGGTACGGCGGTTTCGTCTTTATCAACCCGGATCCCTCATGCGAACCGTTGAGCGATTACTTGGGTGAATTTCCCAACCACCAAACAACTCTCCCACTCCACCGGCGATACAAGGCTGTCCACGTCGCGAAAATCATTGAATGCAACTGGAAGGTGGGCCAAGAAGCGTTCATGGAGTCGTACCACGTCATAGCAACCCATCCGACCCTGTTGGAATCAATAGGGGATGCAAATAGCCGTTACGACGTTTACGGCAACTTCTCTCGGGCCATTTCACCATCAGAGATACCAAGCCCACACCTTGCCGACGTCGTCGATTGGGAACCCGACCCAAATGGGCGGCTCTATACAAGATTTCGCCATCCACTTAGCGGACATATCTACGAGCGCATCGACGAAGACCTCGTGCTAGTAGTCGATACAGATGGAAATGAAAGTAAATTCCATTCGGACGGCCGCTGGATAGAGGGCGAATTAACTCACGCCGATCCGCATCTTTGCCTGTGGGTGGGCGGCAAACAGTTACCCAATTTCACAGAAGTACCAACCCCACCTACTTCTCGCACCAATCTCGCTGAGCAGCGAACTCAACTCGCGGAACGAAAACGGTCAGAATTTCGGCGTCTCCTAGGGAAACAAGCCGAGGTTGTGGACGTAGATGCCATCTGCGACGCGGAGATGATTGACTCGATTTTCTTTTCCGTCTTCCCCAACTGGCACCCGTGGGGCTGCGTCAATCCTATTCAGTACCGTTTCAGACCCCAGGGAGACAACCCAGACCAATGCATCTTTGAATGCATGTTGTTCTTGCCGTCACCCAACGGAGAGGACCGACCAGCACCAGCGCCCGTCCAATGGTTAGAAGCGGATGAAGATTGGACAGAAGCTCCACAATTAGGACTTCTCGCGAAGGTCTTCAATCAGGATTTCCACAATCTCGATAAGGTCCAGCAGGGACTCAAAAACCTTGCCAGTCAACGAGTTCACCTAGCTGACTATCAAGAAACCAAACTCCGCCATTTCCACGAACTGCTCCAACAACACTTAGAAGTCGACTACAACGACATGCTCAGCGGCGATCAACCTGGAGATTTGCTGCGCTAAACCCCAAAGAGCTGCTCCACCGACGTTCCGACTCGATACCTCAACTAGGGTCGAATCGGAGCTTAGGCAAAGGGACTGGTAATGACGGATCGTAAATCGTTCTGGGCGTGGTGCACGGAGTCCGAAGAGCCGACTGATGCCGAGAGAGCCCGACTCGCTCAAGAGCTCTCTGAGCGGTACGGAACCGCGATTACGGCGCGCCCTGTTCCCAAAGCCGGAGACGCTGAGCTACGAGCAACACGAATCAAGGTTCCTGAGGCCGTAAGCGCCTGGTGTTCTACCTCAGATCAAGAACGTGTCGCTTACACATACGGGGCTCATTTCACTGAACGAGTCCGGGCATTCAACCTCGAATTTCCTAACCCCCCCGACGTTGTGGCGCACCCACGCAACGAAGATGAAGTCGCTGCAACATTGGATTGGTGTAACGAGAATCAGTATGTGGCGGTCCCATATGGAGGAGGGTCTTCTGTCGTGTGGGGGTTAAACCCTCCTGAAGACCGCGGCCCGACAGTAGTGATATCGCTGGATGGTCTCGATCAAGTCCTTGAAGTTGACGAAGTATCGCGGGCGGCACGCATTCAGGCCGGAGTGTTTGGACCCCACCTCGAAGATCAGCTACGACCCCACGGGTACACCCTGCGTCACTTCCCTCAATCATTTCGCTTTTCAACGTTGGGGGGATGGATCGCGACTCGCTCGGGTGGCCACTATGCAACGAATCACACCCACATTGATGAATTTGTCGAATCGACAAGGATGATCACGCCTGCTGGATGGTGGGAATCGCGGCGTTTACCTGGGTCAGGTGCTGGCCCGAGCCCTGATCGCATGGTCATCGGCTCGGAAGGGATTCTCGGCATCATCACAGAAGCATGGATGCGCATTCAAAAACGGCCGTCATTTAGAGCGACAGCGGGAATTTTGTTCCCCTCCTGGGAAGCTGGGTATGAAGCAGTTAGGAACATTGTTCAGGCAAAGCTGTGGCCAGCGAACCTGCGTATCCTTGATCCAGCAGAAGCTCAAAGAGCGGCAGGTCTTGACGGAATTAGCTCGTTGGTGATCGTTGCTTTCGAAAGCGCAGAACTCAGTCAGCGCCACAACATCGCACAAGCCGTCGAAATCGCCCGTGACGCTGGTGGACTTATAGCAGACGACGAAATCCAGATCGATGACGGAACTGGAAACCCGACCGGTCGAGCAGGAGCGGTTGGCGCCTGGCGAGATGCCTTTATCGGTGTCGGTAACGGCGTCGAGACCTCGCTGGGGGTCGTTGCAGACACCTTTGAGACGGCCATCACTTGGGATCGATGGCCTGAATTCGATCATGCCGTCAGAGCAGCGGTTGGTGATGCCCTCAAGGCGACATTTGGTGAACACCACTCACTGTCCTGTCGCTTTACCCACGTGTACCCCGATGGGCCGGCACCGTATTACAGCTGGTCGGGTATGGGTTCCCAAGGGGCCGAGATCAAGCAATGGCAAACAATCAAAGACGCAGCGAACGAGGCCTTAGTCGCCGCCGGGGGAACATCGACTCATCACCACGCCGTCGGCAGGATGCACCGACCTAACGCCTACGACGTTCAACGTCCCGAGTTGTTTGCTCAATCTTTAAGAGCGGTAAAAAAACACCTTGACCCCAACGGCATTCTCAACCCCGGCGTTCTGATTGATCCATAGCGAGGCGAATCCAGAATTGAGCCTGACGAACAGTCGTCGTCCGTCAACCAACAATTAGTGGGCGCTAGTGTCCCACCATGACTGTGACATTAGTTACTGGCGCAAACTCGGGCCTCGGACGCGCAACCGCCTTATTACTTGCACAAAAAGGACACAAGGTTTACGCCGGAATGCGCGACCTTCAAAAAGGCTCGAAACTACTAGAGCTAGCCAAGGACTACGACCTCTCCGCTATAGAGATAGACGTCAGCGATGATGATTCAGTTCTTGCGTGCGCCGATGAGATCGACGGACACGGGGATTCAGTGGATGTTCTCGTCAATAACGCGGGTGTCGCTTTAAATTCAGTTACCGAAGACATCGATATTGAAAAGGCCAAAGAGGTGATGGATGTCAATGTCTGGGGTCCCGTTCGGTGTGTGAAAGCTTTTGTTCCAGCTATGCGCGAGCGCGGCAGTGGTCACGTTTTTCAGGTTTCTTCCATTGCAGGCCTTATAGGCCACATCGGGCAAACCGTTTATGTGGGGTCAAAATTCGCCTTGGAGGGAATGAGTGAGGCGCTGGCTCAGGAACTTATTGGTTTCGGAGTTCGAGTACATATTGTCGAACCCGGAGTAACGCGCACAGCCATTTTGCCAAAGAACGAAGGCAACCCTCAACCGACCGCTTATCAAGACCATTACGACAGAATGTTTCAGTTCTACAGTGCGGGGATAGCGGCATCGGTGCAAGCGGAGTCCGTGGCGGAAACCATTTATGGGGCGCTGACAAGCTCGAAATACCGTCTGCGTTATGTGTGTGGGTGGGGCGGCGAAGAAATCGCTAACGGACGGAAATCGATGAGCGACGAAGACTTTGTCGGCATGGGATCGCTGGTTTCATCTGCAGAGGAATATGGCCATGCTTTCTCTGACCTATTTAGCCTCGAAATTTGAAAGAACTAGCGCTCGATAATTTGCGTCAATCTTGCATGCTGATGGCGCCCATTACATCTTGGTCACCGTCGGTAGGGGCTGCCACTTCGACAATGCGTTCGTCTACATCATCGAATTCAAGCCGAAGCGCTCGACACATCGTCGCGTGGAGTTGATACATGGCCACCGCGTAGGTGAGTTCAATCACCGCTGTTTCACTGAGTTCTTCTCGGAGCGCTTCGTAAGTGCCGTCCTGCACTCGTCCGCCAGCTAATACGAGGTCATCGGTATACGCCAGAACTGCTCTTTCTCCAGGCGTATAGACGTCAGCTACAGACCACGCCGGTATCGCCGCCACCTTTTGTTCGCTCAGACCAGCATTTCGCGCGGCTTTACAGTGCTGGCTAAAGACGAATTGGCTAGCGGCCGCGAACCCCACTCGTGTGAGAGCAAGTTCTCTCAGTTCTGCAGGCAGAGCTCTTTGGGGATCGTTAAAAAGACCGAAGCCGGAGACCATATGGTCCAGTAATGGCGGGGTCTGAGCGAACACGGTCCACCAATTTCCTGGCGTTCCTGTAGCGGTGCCAGGTTCAGCGACCGGGTCGCGACTACCGAACAGCCGCTCATATACGGGGAGAACGGAATCGGGGGCTTCGGAGCGAGGAATCTGTCGAGTGCGTGTCATGTGCCTACCATATTGACAGAAAGCTAACCTTGTCTGAGGAGGCGACGATGGGCGACACTGGTGATGAGTTCGAATTCAGAGGTATAAATCATTTAGCTCTGGTGTGTAGCGATATGGCTCGGACTGTTGATTTCTATACCAACGTCCTTGAAATGCCTCTCACAAAGACACTGGAGATTCCTGGCGGAGGCCAGCATTTCTTTTTCGACTGCGGGGGCGGAGACCAGGTTGCGTTTTTTTGGTTTCCTCACGCTCCTAGTCAGGCACTCGGTGTCGCCGCCGCTGCAGAAATGCCAGGCGGTGGTGACATCGTCTCGGCCCATGGTTCCATGAACCACGTCGCCTTCGATGTGGCGCCCGAAAGATTTGAGGCGGCCGTGCAGCGATTGCGGGACAAGGGAGTCGAAGTAACGCGCATCATTAATCACGATGACAGCGAAAGCACGGTTAGCGATGGAATGCATGATGGTGTGTGGATTCGGTCAGCATATTTTCGTGACCCAGACGGCATCCTTCTGGAATTTGCTTGCTGGCTTCGAGACATGACCCCTGACGATGTCTCACACGCGCCAGCAGATGTCGCAGGTAGGCGCGTGGTCAACTCAGCGCCCTAACATTTGAGTGAACTTCAGCGGCCACTCAATTGAAGCGCTATCGCCAAGCGTGACGATCTCTACCGAAGATTTTTGGGCGTCAGATTCTCTGGGATCTGTTGCCCGGCATCCTCGTACGCTTTTCGAATGGCCTTCATAACGGGCTCGGCAAAAGACCGTTTGTTTTCCACGACAGAATCGTAGGAGCGTTGCAGGGGTTCAAGCATTCCGTTGAACCGGGGAATCACTTGACGAGCTATCAGTTCGTAGCTTCGGAGAGTGTCTTGATGGTTGGCCCAGTCATTTCCAAGAACTAGGAATCCTCCGAAGCCGCCGGTGGACGTCTGAAGCCGGTGGAGCGCGTCAATCATGTCGTCGGGTGTTCCCACGATTGATGCGTCGTCTTCGATTTCTTGTTCAAGGGTGTGATCGTTGCGTAGTCCGGCAACCTTCCGGAAATATTGTTCTCGTTCGCGTTCTCGACCCTCGCGTACTTGACTCATTGCCTCTTCTCGAGATTGTGCAAGATGAGCACGAATAACTAGACGCCACTCCCCTCGGTCCATCGTCTTGTCCTCTGATTGTGCCGCTTTTTCTGCTAGCGCCCACTGGGCAGCGAGGTCTTTTTTTCCGCCAATAAGTCCGGCGCCGAGAGAAAGGACGCCTACGCCGTAGCGGCCAGCGCAAACCATGCCAGCAGGTGACGTAGTGCTGGCAACGGCGATGGGCATGGACCCATTTAATGGAAGCAGTTGGAGCTGGGCGGAGTGCAGTTCGAACCAGTCGCTGCTGTGGGTCACCGTTTCCCCGTTGAGTAGGCGGATAATCACACCGAGGGCTTCTTCCATGCGGCCCCGCTGAGTGACCGGTTCAATTCCCATCATTGAAGCGTCGGAGACAAGGGCTCCGGGGCCCACCCCTAACATGGCTCGACCTCGGGTCAGGTAATCGAGTTGAACAAATCGGTCTGCAACCATGAGTGGGTGGTGGTAGGGAAGAGATACCACTCCTGATCCGAGCCTGATGCGAGTTGTGCGTTCACCCGCGACGGCGAGGAAAACTGCCGGGTCGCTCACGGTCTCCCATGCAGCTGAATGATGTTCGCCGATCCAGGCTTCGTCGAACCCAAGCTCATCGCAGTAGCGGATGATCTCGAGGTCGCGTTCCATGCTCAAAAGAGGGTTCTCGCCGAGCGGGTGGTAGGGAGCGAGGAAGGTGCCGAAGGTAAGTGACGTGGCCATCTAATGCCCTCCCCGTTCGAGTGAAAGAAGTCTAGGGTCATCTCATGGGCCATGACGGCGGGAAACCTTTACTTCAATTGGAATCCTTTGACCCTTCAAAGTTCCTGACATTGTCGGTCGACATTGATGAGGAGACAGGTATCGCCGTTGTGATGCTTGACCGCCCAGATCAAGGCAACGCTGTTGACGACCGGATGCATTCGGAGCTCTGCGCGCTCTTTCAAATTGCTCAAAGCGACGAGCGAGTCGCGGCGTTGGTTCTCACAGGTTCGGGTCGGGTCTTTAGTGTCGGCGGGGACAGCAACCCAGATCGTCCTTATGTCACATATACGGGTCTGTCATCCATAGAAGAAGCAGGATTGATTATTGACGGCATCGTTGACTTAGAAGTGCCGTTCATCTGTGCTGTGAACGGCCACGCTATTGGACTCGGTGCGACCATCGCGTCACTCGCCGATGTTTCATTTGTCGTTCCAGGGGTGAAGTTCGGTGACCCGCACGTGCTAGCGGGGTTGCCCGCAGGCAACGGCAGCGCGTTGATTTGGCCGCTTCTTGTAGGCGTGAATAAGGCGAAAAAACTGTTAATGACAGGTGAGCTGATCACATCTGAAAGCGCTGTATCACTGGGGTTGTTGTCAGAAGTCGTAGCTCACGGCGAGGCTCTTGATGCAGCGCTTGAACTCGCCCGGACGTTAGTGGCCTTACCTCCCCAGGCTGTTAGGGGAACGAAAGCAACAATTCATTTGATGCTGCGTGCCGCAGCGGATCTTGTCATGGAGTCCTCGTTGAACGCCGAAGAAGCAGCTATGAAACACCCCGATTTCGCCCAGGCATTAGCCGCTATCCAACGATCGAGTGACTGATCAGACCGCTGGACACCTGAGATTGATCGGCCGCGGGTACGTCATGCCAACGGCACCGTCATTCGAGGTCAGTACGCTCCGTCAGCTCGAAGCTGTTCGATGTCTTCCCATGTAAAGCCAACTTCAAGTAACACCTCTTCGGTGTGTTGTCCAAGGGTGGGCGCCACCACAGCTATTTCAGTGGGTGTGGCACTCATTCGAATTGGATTGCCGACGACGCTAATCGCACCATACTCCGGGTGTTCAACCTCCACCACGTAGCCATTTACCAAGTTGGTCTCGTCGATGACTACTTCGTCGTAGGTCTTTACCCGACCGTATCGCTGACCCCACTCCTGCATTCGGTCTTCCCACTCATCGGTGGTTTTAGTTGGGAAAATTTCGTCAAGAATTCCTCGAAGAATCTGCAGGTTCTCCGGCTCCAGCACCAAAGTCGCAAAGCGTGGATCGTCAATGAAGTCCTCTCGGCCGATGCATCGCGCGAAATCGTTCCAGAGATGCTCCTGTACTCCGAGGAGATAAATGTAGCCGTCGCTCGTGTGACACCGATGAACCAGGCCGCGCAGAATTCCGTGGCCGTTGTTAGGTCGGCCTGGTGCCTTGCCGCTCAGCATTGTGTAGGTCATCTCTGATGACTGCCCATAAATGGCGCTGCCAACGAGTGACACGTCTACGCGTTGCCCCTCTCCGGTTCGTTCACGATGCAGGAGCGCAGCAAGAATGCCGGTGATCATATTTTGGGCACCGAGATGGTCGGAGATCACCGATCCGACGATTGTCGGGTGCCCATCGTCATGGCCAGTGACCGACACGATCCCACCTTCAGCCTGACCAACCATATCCGCGCCCTCACGGCGTGAATTCGGGCCCTCTGGTCCGAACGTCGAGCCCGCGGCGTAAATCAACTGCGGGTTGATCTCAAGAAAGTCTTCGTAGTCGATGCCCCAATCCTCAGCAGTGCCGGGCACGAAGTTGTGAATCAAAATGTCAGCCTTTTCGACCAGTTTGAACAGTGCCCGTTTTCCTCCCAGAGTTCGCAGATCGAGTGCTACCGACCGCTTACC
>Ga0209403_10000197_pt1 | contig 95526 bp, 82 predicted proteins | sample ArcticOcean_MG_C_8_FD_187440 | JGI IMG/M metagenome (GOLD analysis project Ga0209403, IMG submission 187440) | Marine microbial communities from western Arctic Ocean - ArcticOcean_MG_CB11_86 (SPAdes) (version 2) | ecosystem: Environmental > Aquatic > Marine > Oceanic | place: Arctic Ocean...
GGAGAGAGGTACCGGTCGCTGTTCCAATGGGTGAGGGCGTGCTGGAGGGATTCATTGACTTGCTGTTTGAAGAGGAAGGAAGCCTAATAGTGGTGGACTACAAAACCGACGCATTGGAAGCCACAGAAACGGGAGATGCAGTCGACCGCTACAGGCTGCAGGCGGGCTCATATGCCCTTGCAGTGCAGAAGGCTACGGGCAAGTCTGTCAAAGAGGTGGTCTTTTTATTCCTCCAGCCTCGACGGGAGGAAGTGCTGAAAGATATACCGGATCTGGTGTCAAAGGCCCGTGCAGCGGCGACTACTTTTTTTGGGTGAACTTCGGGATGTTAGATCGTTGGCTAACGAAGAAGTGCAGGGCCGCATCTATAGTGAGGGTCTTGGCGTTACCGATTTACCTAGTGTCATTAAGAAGCTAGAGGGTCTTCTAGGAGAAATATTCCGTCATATCAGAATCCGCCATATTTCATAGGTTTTACTAATAGTCCAGGCTAAGCACTTTAAACCACACTTTTCATCCAAGCAATCGAACTGATTTGGATCCACCGAGATTTCTGGAAAGTTAGTTGCCAGGCAGTTGGACTATGGTTGATCCCGCGGTCGTTTTTCTCAAATCAGATCAGCGGTAGATGTGCGCCGAATTTCATTGTGTTTTGTCTCCCTGCCTTGGATAAGCCGCAGTGCAAGTGTTCAATATATTCTGACCGAGACCTCTTCGCCCGCGTAGAGGCCGCCCTTTTCCAGCGGTATTCTGACAACCCCGTCGGCGTGAACCAGAGTGTATATAAGATTTGATTTGCCGAACACAGGCTCTGCTTGTAGGATGCCATTCTTTTCGGACAGGCGCATCTGCACGTAATCTTCTTTGCCCGCTTGCGACGGTATGTCTCGCGTTAACGTCGCCTTCGACGTGGGCAGCGTTGGTGAGTTTACGCAACCGCTCATGTGGTAAATCGCTGGTCTCACAGTGAGGTCGAAAACGACCATAGCCGAAACTGGGTTGCCAGGCAGGCCAATCAGTGGTTTGTCCTTCGCCAGTCCGATAATGGTTGGTTTGCCGGGCCTGATGGAGATTCCGTGAGCAAATATTTTGGAACCGTCTAGGCTTTCAAATACTGATGCCGTCATGTCGCGATTGCTGACTGAGCTTCCTGCCGAGAAGACGACAATGTCCCCTTTGTCCATAGCCTCGGCCGCTGCCGTTTTTTGCGCTTCGAAGTCGTCCTCAACCATAGCTATGGGGACCGGTATGCCGCCGCAGTTGGTGACCAGTCCGGCGATTGTGAACGTGTTAATGTCACGTATCTGACCTGGGCCAGGCTTCTTGTCCGGGGTTACTAGTTCATCCCCCGTAGACACGATCGCCACCCGGGGTCTTCTGGCCATTTGGACAGATTGCAGACCTAGGGCCAGCATTCCGCCGATGTCCTGAGGTCTGATGACGTGGCCTTGCGGAAGCACCTGGTCACCTTGGCGGACATCCTCGCCGATCTGGACCACGTTCTCGCCCGGAGCGACAGGCCGAAGCACCTCGATGGTTTTGTCGTCTACTCGCTGCGTGCGTTCGATCATGACAACGGCGTCTGCATCTCCGGCCAGCATGCCACCTGTGTATGCCACCGCAGCTTGACCGGTCGCCAGCGTCAGGCTGGTCGCCTGGCCCATAAGCACTTCGCCGATCACTTCGATGTAAGCTGGCATGCCTTCGGATGCGCCGAATGTATCCCTGGCCCGTACCGAAAAGCCATCCATGGTTGATCTGGCGAAAGCGGGAAGGTCTTCCGGAGAAGTTATGTCGTTGGCCGTCACTCGTCCCAGGGAATCGACCGTATCGACAGTCTCCTGCCCTATGTTGACTGGCAGGTGCTTTTTCAGCAGCTGAAATGCCTGGTCAGGTGCGACTACGTTAAAGAATTCAGGCATGAGTACCTTTGGGAAGCATTCTTACGTGTAATGTACACCAATTCGTCATCAGATATGAAAACTGGTTGGCGTTTGGTTTGAGCATATCTGAGCGTAAAAGAAAGGGGCGCGGTAGAGCCGCGCCCCAATTTAATTACTTAACTGACCTTAGTTACCTAAAGCCCTAAGATGTTGCCCTTTTCATCCACGTCCAAAGAGCGAGGTGAACCAGGTAGCCCTGGCATTGTCATTATGTTGCCAGCAATGGGGTAGATGAATCCAGCTCCCACCGACGCGCGAATATCAGACACTTCAAACGTATAGTCCGATGGACGGCCCCGTAGGCGAGGGTTGTGTGAGATCGATAGGTGCGTCTTCGCCATGCACACGGGCATGCTGCCCCAGCCATGACTTTCGTATATCCTAAGCTGTCTGCGTGCCGCCGGTGCCCAGGAGACGTCCTTGGCGTTGTAGACGGTCTTGGCCAGAGCGAGGACCTTGTCTTGAATGGAGTCGTCCTCTGCGTATGCGTATGTAATCTTGGGCGCGTCGCCTTTGGTTGCTTCCATGACGGCTTCGGCCAGTTCCACACCGCCTGCGCCGCCTTCTGTAAACACACGGCTCTCCACCGCCGCGAAGGCACCTGCCTCCTGACAGCCATGCTTTACGATGGCTAGCTCGTCCGCCGTGTCCGTAGGGAACTTGTTCATGGCAACGACCACGGGCAGTCCAAAGCCCTTGATCATGCCAATCAGGTGCACCAGGTTGTCCATGCCTTTACGAACGGCGTCTTCGTTTGGAGTGGCCAGGTCGCTTCGCCTAACCCCGCCGTGGGACTTGAGGGCGCGAATGGATGCGACTATGACTGCGCCGCTGGGCTCCAGACCGCTGAATCGAGCCTTGATGTGCATGAACTTCTCGAAGCCGAGGTCGGCACCGAAGCCAGCCTCGGTCAGGACGTAGTCGGCGTAGCTCAGCGCAACCTTGTCGCCAAGTACGGAGCTGCAGCCGTGGGCAATATTTCCGAAGGGACCGGCGTGCATAATCACCGCCTGGCCTTCGGTAGTCTGAACGATGTTGGGCTGAATAGCTGTTCTTAGCAGCGACATCATGGACCCGACGGCGTCTACATCGTCGGCCGTGACAGGCTTGCCGTCTTGGGTGAAGCCAACGACCATCTTGCTCAGCCGTTCTCTCAAGTTCTGAAGTCCGGTGCAGAGCGCCAGAACGGCCATTATCTCTGAGGCCGCGACGATGTCGAAGCCAGACTCGCGCATGGGAGCGTTGGCTGATCCACCCACGCCAGTCACGATTGAGCGTAGTGCGCGGTCCTCTACATCTGTGACGCGACGCCATGTGATGCCTGTAGCGCCGAAGCCAGGAATCGTGCCTCGCTGTGCAACGTTGTCAGTAAGTACTGCCAGCAGGTTGTGAGCAGACGCGACGGCGTGGGCGTCACCTGTGAAGTGAATGTTCACCTCATCGTCAGGCTCGATCAGCGCTAGGCCGCCACCACTTCCTCCGCCCTTGATTCCGAAGATAGGGCCTAGAGAGGGTTCTCGTAGCGTGGCCACGACGTTCTTGCCAAGCCTGCCAAAACCCTGGGTCATGCCCACCACAGTGGTGGTTTTGCCCTCGCCAGCGGGGGTGGGTGTAATGCCGGTTACAACTATCAGCTTGCCCTGCTTGCCACCCTCTTTAATGGCATCCAGAGGAATTTTTGCCTTATAGTGACCGTAGGGAATGATGGTATTTGGACCTAGTCCCAGGTCCGCTGCTACATCCGCAATTGGTCGCATCTAGTCAGCCTCCGATAAACGATGGCTCCGCCTGCACATGTTCTGTGGAAATCAGTGGAGGAGCCGCCTTAAAATCTGGCCAAATTAGCCGAGGGAATTGTAGCACAAGGGTTGGATATTCGGCCAAACACCACTGGGCAGCCCTTGGTTATGCTAAAGACTCTGATAGACAACTTGCGTCCGTACTATAAAGGGTTGCCAACCGATTATCGCTGGCAACCCTCTAGGTTAACCTAACACATAGGACCTGTTGGGGATTTCAGTCCCAGTTAATGACCACCTTGCCAGTCGTTCCGCCGTTGAAAAGTTCGTATGCTTCTCTGGCTTCACCGAGAGCAAACCGGTTGGTAATAATGCTGTCCAGTGGTATATCTCGCTCAACGATCCAGTTGGCAAGCTCTTGCAGGATGACCGTGCTGAACGTCCACGAACCGTGCAGGGTGAGCTGACGGTGGATGATGTCGGGCGACGGCTCAAGGTTCATGGTGCCGCCCTCGCCAACCAGGCATGCCCTTCCCCAGATGCGCGCGCTGCGTATGGCATTGGCGCGGACCTCGTTGATGCCCGTGGCGTCGAGAGTAGCGTCTGCACCCCTGCCGCCTGTCATTTCGTAAATGGCCTCGACAGGATCCACGGCATTTGGATCGATGGACTTCCATGCACCGGATGCCTCTGCCAGCTTGCGGCGCTCTGGAATTGGGTCGATAGCGATGACACGGGCTCCCATGTGGGCTCCGAGAAACGTACCGCTGAGGCCCACCGGCCCCTGTCCGAAGACGGCTAGTACGTCACGACCGGAGATGTCCATACGGCGCAGCGCCTGATAGGCAGTGCCCGTTCCGCAGGCAATGGCCGCGCCCTCCTCGAAGCTGACGCCCTCGTGAAGCGGCACGCACATGTACTCCTCGATTAGCTCGTAGTCGGCGTTGCCGCCATGCGCGCCAGAGCCGTAGACCTTCTGGTGGTCGCTCTGGCATAGCTGCGTCCAGCCAGTCTGGCAGAACTCGCACTTCTGGCAACCACTGTAGTGATGGACCATTATTCGGTCGCCGACTTTTACGCTGGTGACGCCCGCGCCAAGCTCTGCGATCTCACCGCATGGTTCGTGGCCGGAGATTACCTGTGTTCGAGGACCTAACTGATCGGAGGTCGATCGGTATGGTCTCAGATCGCTGCCACACAGCCCAGACGAACGCATCTTCACCACAACCTGTCCCGGTCCTGGAGTAGGGTCAGGAAACTCTTTTATCTCTAGTTTGCTATCTCCCGTGAATACTACGCCTCGCATGTGATACCTCCTGAAAGTCGTTTTTATGCCTTATTTGCCAAAACTGCCAAAGATTGAATTGCCGCCCGCCGCCGGTGGTTCGACAGGCTCACCACGAACGATATTTTTCCGAATTCGTTTGTCCTGAGCCCGTCGAAGGACCGCTGTTAAATACCGCCGGTATGAATTGACAGGCCGCGTAACTCAGCCACCTACGCCCTGTAAAGCAACGCCCCGGCTATGGAAACCAGCGAACCTCCGTCTGCGTCTGCCGGACACTGATCGTATCCCATGGACTCCCCGACGACGCCATCTCCAACTAGCTTGAGCGTCAAGTAAATGGGAGATAGACCACATATGCGTCGGTAGTCCGATTCCCTGCGAGACCTCTCCAGAAAGCCATCTGCATTGCCCATACAGAAATCATCAAGAGACGCATTGTCTTCCGATGTGAGTTTGGCGCGCGCTATGGTATCTATGGGCTGCGGATCGCCGAAAGCCGGGCCCATATGCGCCAGGTCGCCGGCAGCGATAACCAGCGTTCGGCGGTCCTTGGTGACCTCTTTCAGGTACGCGATGGCGTCAGTAATGTGCTTCGTCTCGCCAGGGTGGCCCGGTCCTACTATAAAGTGGTGGAATGAGCCGCACAACACAGGAACCACGGGACACGATCTGCCCATGTAGTGGTGCAGCCAAACCGAGGCCAGCTCAATCGAGTGCTCGTTTAGGTGATGGACCTCTTCTCTATACGCCTGGTCCTGACCCAACATATCGGCCAGCCCGTCCACGATGGCGGTATCCGTCGGCAGAACCCCATGCGGCGTGGCGTAACTCTGACGAGTAGGCGTGATCATGCCCATGCTGCCTGAATGGTCAGTGCCCAAGATGACAACCAGCTCTATGTCGCCCAGAGATGGCTTTGCACGCTCCCAAAGCTCGGCATAGGTCTTGTGACCTCGGGCATAGTCGATGTGCGGACATAGCATGCCGACTAGATCGCCCGGCAGGTGGTCGGCGGGATTCACAGGCGGCGCTTCCTCCACATACCCCGCAAAAGCGGCGGCCAATTCTTCGGGGTCAGATGGGTAGACCTGGCCGGCGTGGGAGGAAGGTCGATGGCTCGCCTGTCGATACTCGTCTATCTTCGTCTGCACAGCGGTCCTGTAGGAACCGTTTTCCAGCAGGAGGGCCTCATCCAACTGAGACAAAATATCCTGCATGGTCTCGTCATCTAGGAATGCGCCAGTGTTCAGCTGAAAGGCAGACTGCAGACCTGGAATGTCCCTGGTGCCGTCGCACATGGCGACCAGTGGCAAGAGCTGTTGGGGAATCAGAACGGACTCTTGGGTCATATGCAGTGGGTCTCGGAGTAGAACGTACTCTCCGCCTTCGTACTGAACTAGTTGCGGCTCCACGGGCCTTAGTTTGGGTTTGTTGGGAAGGTTGGATGACTGCGCCTGCGGCAAGGCTACCTCCGGTAACTTGGTGAATTATCTCTTGGTGGATTATATGGTGATGATGAAGTATTCGCCATGTTAAGTATGTCTTTTGAAGAATTCGTGTTAGGCGGGCCTTGTGCTATAATTCCTGCGCCTCGCGACCCCTGGTCTGTCTCATCAGATCAGGCTCGATTGTGCGATAAATGTCTCGGCCAAAGATGGACGCTGATAAGGGGAATTTCATGGCGGTATCTGAAGATCTCAAAATATTTACAGGGAACGCCCATCCCCAGCTGGCAAAAGACATTTGCGCGCACCTGAATGTGGAATTGGGCGCCTGCGAGGTATTCAAGTTTAGCAACGACAATACCTTCGTCCGTATCCTTGAAAATGTTCGCGAACGAGACGTATTTCTCGTACAGCCCAGCTCGGTGCCAGTAAACGACAGCATCATGGAACTGCTGATCATGATCGATGCCGCCAAGCGGGCTTCCGCAGGTCGAATAACGGCGGTGATGCCGTATTTTGCCTATGGGCGCAGCGACAAGAAGGACCAGCCACGGGTTCCAATTACGGCGAGACTGATAGCCAACCTGATCGAGACCGCTGGCGCAGACCGGGTTATGACTGTTGACCTGCACGCGGGACAGATACAGGGCTTCTTCAATATTCCGGTGGATGAGCTAACTGCAGTTTCTATGCTGGCCCGTCATTTCAGCGACATGAATCTGGGCGACGACATCGTTGTGGTGGCGACGGACGCTGGCTCCGGCAAGCGTGCGCGAAGCACAGCGAATATACTGAAGGCGCCTCTGGCTATCGTGGAAAAGGTCCGCACCAGTAACAACATGGAGCAGATAGAGTCATCCAACCTGATCGGTGATGTCGACGGGAAAATCGCCTTAATCGTGGACGATGAGATCGGCACTGGCAGCACGGTGATAGCCACTGCTGACACCCTGCTGCGGCACGGCGTGAGGGACATATACTGCTTCGTCACCCACCCCGTGTTGTCCGGCCAGGCCAACGAAATTCTCGGTGACAGCAATGTAAAAGGCGTCGTTGTGACAGACACGTTGCCAATCCCTCCAGGCAAGCAGGCCTCCAACTTAAGCGTTATCTCCGTAGCCTCTATGCTGGGCGAGGCCATTGAGCGCATTCACAGCGGCGAGTCCGTCGGCGCGATGTTCAACGATCTTCGGTAGGTCTTTTTCCGTTTTTTTCGTGTATTTAACGGCTAACGCGGCCTTAAATACATGCGTTACTTTCTGCGCTCAAGAACCAGCATGACTGCATGACTGACGCACTTTTGCGGTGACATTGCTCTTCTCCAGCGATGCACCTTTCGTAGTCTCTCGCTTCGAACAAAACATACTCTGTAAGGCCTGCGATGTTAAATCGCCTTTTGATTGCGGCGAGGGCAATCCGCGAACCACTGACCGTCGTTGTAATATGCAAACCATAATCCAACAGCCTACAGCCGAGTTCTATTGGAATGTATTGGGTTATAATACAAATTGCATGGGTCTTTGACTCTGCTAATCAGGTAAAAGAACAACAGGTGTCGTACTTAGAATTGAGCGCCTGTTCACTACCCCACGGAGACTGAATCCGATGCTGAAACATATCACCAAGTTTCTCGGAGGCTCCAACGACGGAGTTATCAAGAATCTCTACAAAGATGTCGAGGACATTAACTCGCTGGAGCCAGAGTTTGAGAGCATGTCAGATGACGAGCTCAAAGGCATGGGCGAAAGCTTCAAGGCCCGCCTGAAGTCCGGCGAGGATCTAGAAGACATTCTGCCTGAGGTCTTCGCGTCTGTTCGTGAAGCCTCCAAACGCACCTTAGGCATGCGTCACTTTGACGTGCAGATGATTGGTGGAATTGTCCTGCACGAGGGCAAAATCGCGGAGATGCGCACGGGAGAGGGCAAGACGCTGGCTGCTACCCTTCCGACGTACCTTAATTCGCTGACAGGCGAAGGCGTGCACCTGGTGACGGTAAACGACTATCTGGCCAGACGAGATGCCCAGTGGATGAGTGAGATTTACCACTTCCTGGGAGCTTCAGTAGGCATTTTGCAGCACCAGGCATCGTTTATGTATGACCCTGATTTTCGCTCCGATGATCCGGTCATGGACAAGCTACGTCGTGTGGAACGAAAAGAGGCCTATGCGGCGGATATAACCTACGGCACCAACAATGAGTTCGGCTTCGATTACCTCCGGGACAACATGGTCGTTGATCCCTCACAGAGGTCGCAGCAGCAGCGTCGGGCGTTCGCCATCGTCGACGAGGTGGACAACATTCTGATAGACGAGGCCAGGACGCCGCTAATCATTAGCGGTCCGGCTCCTCAATCGCCCAGCGAGTACCAGCAGTACGCTCGTCTTGTGCCGAACCTTCAGAACGAAGAAGACTACACCATTGACGAAAAGCATCGCACCGCAGCGCTAACCAACGAGGGCATCACTAAGCTTGAGACGCTGCTTCAAATTGAAAACATCTACGACCCGGAGCATTTCGAGAAGGCCCACTACGTTGAAAATGCCCTGAAGGCGCAGGCGATCTTTTTGAAAGATCGTGAATACGTCGTTCAAAACAAAGAGGTTGTCATTGTTGACGAGTTTACCGGCAGGCTAATGGAAGGCCGACGGTACTCAGATGGGCTGCATCAGGCCATTGAGGCTAAAGAGAATGTATCTATCCAGCGGGAGTCCATCACCTACGCCACCATTACCTTGCAGAACTACTTTCGGCTCTACACCAAGCTGGCGGGAATGACCGGTACGGCTTCCACCGAAGCTGAGGAGTTCTTCAAAATCTACAAGCTGGAAGTGGTGGAGATACCAACCAACAAGCCCATGATTCGCGATGACGGGCGAGACCTGATTTATAAGGACCAGGCTTCCAAGTATCGCGCCGTCGTAAACGAGATCAAGGCGCGGCACGAAAAAGGACAGCCCGTACTGGTGGGCACCACAGACATTGACCGGTCAGAAGAGCTCAGTGCCATGTTGCGCAAGGCGGGAGTGCCTCACGAGGTGCTGAACGCCAAGCAGCATGAGAGCGAGGCCACGATTGTCGCTCAGGCTGGCAGGCCCGGCGCTGTCACGGTGGCCACGAACATGGCAGGTCGCGGCACGGACATCATCCTCGGCGGCAATCCAGAGGCTCTGGACGTAGCACTCACCAAGGATGAGTGGCAGGCGGACCATGACAGAATTCTGGACATGGGTGGCCTGTTTATTCTTGGCACGGAACGCCACGAAGCTCGGCGTATTGACAACCAGCTTCGAGGTAGGGCGGGACGTCAGGGCGACCCTGGCGAATCTCGATTCTACGTAGCCCTCGATGATGACCTGATGCGTCGATTTGGTGGCGACACTATCAAGCGATTCATGGACTGGGCCCTGGAGGACGATACGCCTGTGGAGAGCAAGGCCATAAGCAAGGCCATCGAAAACGCTCAGGTAAAGACAGAGGCCTATCACTTCGACATTCGCAAGCACCTTGTGGACTACGACGACGTGGTCAACACGCATCGAGACGTGATCTACGGAGAGCGTGAGAAGGTCCTGGGCGGCGCCGACGTGAAGGCCAACATTCAGTCCATGGTTGGAGAGGCCATACGCGAGACCATCCAAAACCATATGGTTGGCAGCATTCCGGAGAATTGGGATACCGATAATCTGGTGAAGGAATTGGGCGGCATGTTGCCCCTGTCACCGGAGCTATCCGATCCAGATGAGCTCATGGACTACGCCTACGAAGAGGTCGAGGACATGGCCTTGGACCACGCCGAGATGCTCTACTGCACGCTGGAGTCCGGCTTCACACCAGAGGAAATGCGCTCCCTGGAGCGGCAGGTAATGCTTAGGGTTGTCGATTCTCACTGGGTGCAACATCTCACCTCTATGGAGAACCTGCGCCAGGGAATTGGCCTTGAGGCCTTTGGTCAACGCGACCCACTGGTTATGTACAAGAAGAAAGGGCACGAGGAGTTTGTCACTCTGCAGTCCCGCATTCAAAAAGACATCGTGTACACCATATACCATCTGGGGAATGTGGTGCAGCAACCAGACGACGCTGACAATGGCAAAAGCAACAAACAAGCGCGCAAGGCCGTCGTTCGTAACTCAGCGGCAAACAAGAGCGTCATGGAAAACGTGATAAACAATAATCGCGAGGCAGTGACATCTGGAGCCCCGAAGGTTGGGCGCAACTCCGTTTGTCCCTGTGGCAGCGGCAAGAAATACAAGCGGTGCCACGGATCGTAGCCTGAACGTTCTGTCTCAGTCAGAAATTCGAACCTGACAGGCATCAACAAGAAATACTGGCCAACAATAACAGTTTCGAGAATGTGTGGCCCACAGTGAAAATCCAAAATAGGATTGCCTACAACTACCTTCTTAAAAGCGTGTGGCCCATAGTGAAAATGCAAAACAATGAATAATGGGCAGATAGCAGAAATATTCGAGAGCATCGCCGGCCTTCTTGAGATGAGGGGCGACAAGGTGTTCACTATACGTGCTTACCAAAAGGCTGCGCGAACCATCGAGCGCCTTCCAACCGAGCTAGACCACATGGTCCGGGAAGAACAGAACCTCCAGGAGATACCGGGCATAGGTAAAGCCATCTCTGAAAAGATCACTGAGATGGTGAACACTGAGAATCTGGTCTACTACGACAAGCTCAAAGCTGAGTTTCCTGAGGGAATATTGGACGTCATGCAGGTGCCTGGACTGGGACCCAAGACCGTTGGCAGGCTTTGGAAGGAGCTGGATGTCACCAGTATTTCAGATCTGGAAAAAGCCATTGAAAATGGCAGCTTGGCTGCACTGCCGAGGCTGGGGCAGAAGACAGCAGATAATATCTTGCGGCAGTTGCAGTTCCAGAGGACCAAGGGGCAGCGGATGCCAATGGCCAAGGCCATGCCCATTGCGCAGCGCGTAATGGAAGCCATCAGAGAGAAGTGCCCTGAAGTCCGCAACCTGACCATCGCAGGCAGCGTACGCCGAATGGAAGAGACCGTTGGCGACATAGACATGCTGTGCACCGCCGACGACCCCAAGGCTGTACTGGATTCGCTGGTCGCTATGCCCAACGTCGTCGATGTCATAGGTCACGGCGACACGAAGGCCTCGGTCTATCTTAGTGACGGCATCCAGATTGATTTGCGCGTCGTTGAGGGAACGCACTTCGGCGCATTGCTTCAGTACTTCTCCGGCAATCTGCAGCACAATATTCAGCTGAGAGATAGGGCTAACGATCTGGGGCTGTCGCTCAACGAGTATGGTTTAACCAACAAGGAAACAGCCGAGCTAGAGGTATTCGCCGACGAAGAGGGCGTATACCAGAGGCTGGGTATGCAGTACATACCACCGGAGCTACGCCAAGGAGTCTGGGAGGTCCAGGCTGCGCGGGAGAATCGCATACCGACCCTGGTGGAGATCAGCGACATCAGAGGCGACCTGCACGACCACACGGACTGGAGCGACGGTCGTGACCCCATGGAGACAATGATCCTCTCCACAAAAGAGCGCGGACTGGAGTACCTGGCCATCACGGACCACTCTGTTGGGCGAGGCATAGCCAACGGTCTTAGCATCGAGCGGCTGGAAAACCATAAGAAACTAGTTAAAGAGCTTGAGCTGAGCATCGGCGGCATCAAACTTTTTACTGGCACAGAAATGGATATTCGCGCCGATGGTTCCCTAGACTATTCGGATGATGTTCTGGAAGAATTAGATTGGGTAGTCGCTTCTGTACATTCTGCCATGGGGCAGGACGCCGAAACGATGACAGATCGTATAATAAAGGCCATGCACAATCCGCATGTGGACGTAATTGGCCATCTGACCACACGACTTGTGGGCGAACGTCAGCCCATAGAGGCAGACTTCGAGGCCATATTCAAAGCGGCTGCCGAGACTGGCACAGCTCTGGAGATAAACGCGTCTCCCGAGCGAATGGACCTGAAGGACTCGCATGTCTACAGGGCACGGGAGTTGGGCGTACCGCTGGTGATTAGCACCGACGCCCACACGACTGAGGGTCTGGACAACACCCGCTACGGAGTGGGGATTGCCCGTCGAGGTTGGTGCGAGGCCAAGCACATCCTGAATACACTGGCACTGGACGAGTTTCTGGAATTCCTGGAACTGGATAAATCGGAGAGGACAGAGGCTTTTGCAAGATTTACTGCTTGAAGAGGAGCAACACACAGAAGTCTTAGCGGATATTAATCCGATTGACAACCTTCGCAGGTTGCTCAAGGACGGTGTGGAATGGCCTGTCGCCTTGCTGCAGTCCATGGCTCTGTGGACGATTCCTGTTGAGACTTTCCGTGGCCGCAAATACTGCTACTTCATTGGCGGCGAGGCCTTTGACTGGCTCTTGCTTGCCGAGCGTATGTGCCATGAAGTCGGTAATGTAATTCCTAAAGACGAGAAGGAAGAACTGCTTTTCACGGGCCGCTTCCCTGCACCATTCGAAGAAACTCAGATTAAGGAACTCTTGGGCGTTCACAAGCGCAGAGGTTATCTCAACTACTACTACGGCATTGTTGTGGAGGAGGCTTTGCAGCTTTCCGTTGAGAGAGAAATTCATAAGCGCAAATTGAGCAACGGCAATCAATACCAGGGCGACTTCTCGGATGAGGTATTCGACAAGGTCTATCGTGAGCCCCGAGAGGCCTTGATGGAAGAGTTCCGGGTAGAGTCTGGCTACGATAACTTGGAGACCATGTCCGTAACTCAACTGAAAGAGTTCACGTACTGGCTGTTCAAGTATCGGCTGAAGACCTCTGACAAGGCAAAGATAGCCAGTGACACGAAGAAGGGCCTCGACGCTCTCCACCAGATGGCCAAGACAAAGCCTCAGGTGATCAGGGTCTCCTAGAGTTTAGGCGCCTGTCGTATCACTGTCGGCTTTGTTTTCTTTAGCTCTCTGGCTCTTCAATTTCCTCTGGTGGCTTGAGCCCCTTAAACATCTGGTAAAGCAGGTAGTTGTAGACCAGCTTCACCCCTGCCCCAGCCAGAAACGGCGCTCCTAGAAAGGCTATCTGCGCGACGAATCCGCCGATGGTTGGGCTTATGACCTGCGCTGTATTTCTCCCCAAGTTGTTGACCGTTGCCATGGCCGTTCTGGACTCTTCTGGCACTATGGCCATGGTGTAGGACTGCCGGGTTGGCACATCCATCTCGTTGGAGACCTCGTGGAGCATGAAGAACGCGATGGCCATCCAAAGGTTAGAAGCGAAGGCCATCGCGATAAAGAAGAGGTTTGCAATCGCCTGCGTGAATGCCATCGTCCTCACCAGACCTATGCGGGAGGCGATCGGAGCGGCGAGAGCCACGGATACGACGTTGAGCAGTTGGGCCGAAAAGAATATGGCAGAGACGGAGAGCACATTTACGCCGAACTGCGTCACGAACCAGTAGGAGATGAACCCCCTGGTGATAAAGCCCCCGCCCAGAGCGTCGAGCGATGACACTGCCGTCATCTTGATGATTAGCCTGCGGTCGCTCTGGCTTTTCGGCGTCGGTGTATCGCTCTTGGGTCTGACCTGCGGCTCCACCTTTGGGGACAGCCTGCCGTAAATTAGGATACCGCTCAGGGCTATCACTGCGTATAAGCCGAACATGGCCTTGAAGGAGAGGATCTCATCCATGCCAGCCCACGCCTGAAGCGCAACAGGTATGGACACCAGCAGTGCGCCTAGAGCCTTGGTGAACATGGTGGCCAGGTTGTACCAGGTGAACGCCAGGGTTCGCTGGGAAGGCTCACAGGTCTGAGCGAGGATGGCGGTGTCCATGGAGATGAAAGCCGTCCTGTCTCCGCCAGATGTGCTGGCTACCGCGAAGAGGCCGATCAGCATGATTAGCCCGACGCTGGATACCCACGGGAATAGCAGGCCTCCCAAGACCATCATTATGGAAAAGCCGACAAGAAGCCGCCTTCGTCCGATGGTATCGCCGCGCCAACTGGCCAGCATATTAGATAGAGCGCTGCCTGCCATAATGCCGCTGAAGACCAAACCCGCCTGAAGCGCAGAGAACTCCAACAAAGACAAGTAGACGCCGAGGAACACGCTTAGGAAGCCGTAGTCCAGCGTTCGAATGGAAGAGGCGGCAATTATCATTTTGCCATCTCGGTCCAGGTGCGGGACGATCCGATTTAGGACTTGAGGAGCCTTCAATAACTGGCCGGACTGGCGCTGATGGCAGATCTAGATTTGAATAAATCCAATGAGCTAGCCGCCCAGCCGGGAGAGGATCTCCTCAACACGAGCGCGGCGCTCCACCATATCCTCAAGCCGTCCTCGTTCCCTGTCCACAACGTCTTCTGGCGCCTTGGAGGTGAAGCTCTCGTCCTGCAGTCTGGCGGAGAGCCGGGAGTGATTCTTCTGAATATCCTCTATCTCCTCCCGCAGGCGAACACGCTCCTTGTCTAGGTCGACCAGCCCTTCCATGGGTATGGAAAAGACGCTGGCTGCGGCAACGAAAGATATCACGTCTTCCCGTCCTTCCGAGTCGAAGGCGTCCACCAGGGTGATGTCGGCATTTGCGTTGGTGCTGAAGAAACTGGACTCCTCGATGAATATTTTCTTCTGTTCTTCAGGAGCAACAATGGTCGGATTCAACTTCTGCGACGGGTTGATTCGGAACTCACCGCGAAGATTTCGGATGGCTCGAATCGACTCAGCGATGATGTCGATTTCCTCTTCGGCTTCGTCGTCGATCAGCGCCTTGTCTACACCGGGATATGCCGCGATGATGAGCGCGTCGGGCATTTCGGGTGCGGGCGGAAGTAGCTCCAGTAGTGTCTGCCATATCTCTTCGGTGATGTATGGCATGAACGGGTGAAGCAGCCTGAGAACCTGCTCCAGCACGTAAGCAAGGTATGGCAAAGGTGATGGCCCGTCTGGCTCGTTACGCATGCGAATCTTCGCCATCTCGATATACCAGTCGGCGTATTCGTGCCACATAAAGTCGTGGACTGTGCGTTGGGCCTCGCCGAAATTGTAGTCCTCCATCTGCCGTTGAACGTCTTCAGCCACCCGGTTCAGGCGGCTAACTATCCAGCGGTCCTGTCGATGAACAGGCTTGGGCGGCTGATGCCAGTCGCCAGGCACTTTAGCTTCCTCCAGGTAAGACATGACGAAGCGAGAGGCGTTCCAAAGCTTGTTCGCGAAGTTGCGGCTGGCCTCGAGCCTCTGCTCGTTCAGACGCTGGTTGTTGCCGGGCGACGTCCCTATCGTCAGCGCGAAACGCAGAGCGTCGGCGCCGTACATGTCGATAAGCTCAAGGGGGTCCAGCACGTTTCCGCGAGTCTTGCTCATCTTTACGCCAGCCGTGTCCAGGACAAGCCCGTGCAGGAACACGGTGTGGAAAGGCGTTTCGCCCATGTTCTCTATGCCCATCATCATCATGCGGGCAACCCAGAAAAATAGGATGTCGTAGCCCGTCTCCAACACGCTGGTGGGATAGAAGTAGTCCAGGTCCTCCGTCTTGTCAGGCCAGCCCAGCGTGGAGTGCGTCCACAAGCCTGAGCTAAACCAGGTGTCCAGCACGTCCTCGTCTCGCCGAAGACTCTTGGAGTCGCACTTGGGACACGAATCGGGGTCATCGTACTCGACGATAACCTCGTCACAGCCTTCGCAGTACCAGACAGGTATGCGATGTCCCCACCACAGCTGCCTGCTGATGCACCAGTCGCGAATGTTGTCCATCCAGTTGAAGTAGACCTTGGTGAAACGCTCGGGAATTATCTGTGTATCGCCGTTGGCAACGGCATCCCTGGCGGGCTTCGCCACCTGGTCCACGCTGACATACCACTGGAGCGTGACGATAGGTTCAACCACATCATCTGACCTATCGCAGTGGCCGACCGAGTTCTGGTACGGCTTTACTTCGACTAGCAGGCCGTCCTGCTCAAGCTGCTCTACGATATTCTTGCGGGCGTCTGTCATCTTCTGGCCCTGGTATGGGCCTGCCTCTGCATTCAGGGTGCCGTCCAGATTCATCAGGCTGATGATAGGCAGATCGTGGCGCTGGCCAATCTCGAAGTCCGTTGGGTCGTGCCCTGGTGTCACCTTCAGCGCGCCAGTGCCGAACTCAAGCTCCACAGCCTCGTCGCCGATCACCGGGATGGCCCGCTTCAAGACGGGAAGTATCACATTCTTGCCGATGAAATGCTTGTAGCGTTCGTCTTCCGGGTTAACGGCGACAGCGGTGTCTCCTAGAAGCGTCTCTGGCCGAGTGGTCGCCACAACCAGAGCGTCACTGCCGTCTTCCAGTTCGTACCGTATGTGATACAGGCTTGCCTTCTCTTCTTGGTACTTTACTTCCAGGTCAGACAAGGCCGTTCGACAGTGGGGGCACCAGTTGGTGATGCGCTCGCCTCTGTAGATAAGGCCCTTCTTGTACAGATTCACGAAGGTAGTGCGAACGGCCTTGCTTGGTCCTTCATTCAGCGTGAAAGCCGTTCGTGACCAGTCACATGAGGCGCCCAACCGCCTGAGCTGTTCGTAGATGCGGCTGCCGTACTGGTCCACCCATTGCCATACCCGCTCCACGAACTTTTCGCGGCCCAGATCGTGGCGACTAATGCCGTCCGCTGCCAACGTGCGCTCCACAACGACCTGTGTGGCAATACCGGCGTGGTCTGAACCTGGCAAAAACAGGGTTGGCTCTCCCTGCATGCGATGCCATCGGACCATCAGGTCTTCCAGCGCCGTGGTCAAGGCGTGTCCCATGTGCAACTCACCCGTTACGTTGGGCGGCGGCATGATGACAGTGAACGGCTTCTTGGATTTGTCTATCTTCGGGGTGAAGTAGCCGCCATCTGTCCAGAACTGGTAGATGCGATGCTCCACGGTCTGTGGATCATATACCTTGGGAATTTCATGTCGGGGACCGGTCTGTGTCATGCCGTTTCAACCTGCAAATAGGGATTACTTCGGATGTCAGCTATAGGTGTTCATTGTATCTAGCAGTCTGAAGGAGCGTCAATGAAAGTTTGAGTTTTTGCAAGCACCATAAACGAAAAAAGACCAGCCGATCTTTCTGGTGCAATGTTTTGAGACGTATCAGGATCCTGAATCCTTGGATTCATTGCAATCATCGTTTCGCCTCCCTCTTTGATTGCAAGATTTTGTGGGCGTATAAAGTGACAGGCTGAGGTTTCGCAGAATTTAGACCATCCTCAAAGGTCAATGCAGCAGCCTTCCCAATACCCGGTGCCACATGGGTATAAGTGTCCATAGTAACGCCTATATTGCTATGGCCTAGTCGTTTCTGAACTACCTCTTTTATTACACCGTGTGAACAGAAATCGTACTGATCCGGGAGAGGGTATGCGGCGCCTTCCTCATCGTGAGGTAACGCACCTTGAGGAAGGATCACCTGAATTAAGTTGTCAGGCGTGAATATTTCACTCCTCTCCCTATTTACGACTGATGATCTGGCCGTCGATATCGCCCCGGGCTGTATTGCGTAGGTGCGAATGCCAATTGACAACACTGGTATTTGTTCATATAGTCTGCGCCAACAGGAGTCCTAATCCTGACCAGTACTGTCAAAGGAGCAAGGCATGAGCACGTCAGTTGATGGAAAACAGGTGAAGGTTATTCATGGCACGCAGCCAGCTAGCACGACCATCCAGACGAGGGGCATGGAGCGCCAGCCCGGCATAGACTCGAACACGGCGGGCGCAAGCAAGATATGGCTGGGCCACGTTACATGCACTCCGAACACCATGGGGCCACCTCACCATCACGGCGAGGCCGAGACTGCAGCATACGTGGTTAAGGGGCATATCCGAGTATACTTCGGCGAAAACTTCGAGGAGTTTACGGAGGCCGGACCCGGCGACTTCCTCTTCGTACCGGCGAATACGCCGCACATTGAGGGCAACCCCTACGATGAGCCAGCAGAGGCAATCCTGTCCCGCGGCCCCGACAATATCGTGATCAATCTGGGGGAGTAGTTTTCCTGTGAAGTAGCTGAACCTACTTCGGCTACTTGCATCGCAAGACGATCCGTTGCGCGCCTACTTCAGGTCCCATTTCAAAGGGACTGGGCTTGGCCTTCCCACGTGATAATGCCCAAGTGGCGTGCTCTGGCATCTCTTAGAAGAAAACCATCACCTCATTTCACACTGATACGGATCGTATGTAACAAATGGCTTAGGAAGGCATTTGTTAAAAATCTGATAAATTTACGTCAAAAATCCCGACCACACACATTTTCTTTCAAAGGGGGGATTTTATGGCTAACTATGTTTTACAGGTTAATCGAGTGGCGAAGCCAGGGCACTCAAAGGATGTTTTAGACTTAGTAACAACTCAGTTCGAAAAGGGTTCAGGCGCTAGGAATGTTTCAATTTCTGCATTTGCTTCCACAGGTTCCGGACATCTAATTGTTGGAGCTCGAGTTCTCGATTCAATCGAAAAGGTAGAAGAGATAATCGACAACTTTGACAGAGAACAATCTGACAGGATTGATTCTCATTGCAACAATGTTCAAGTGGAGATGTTGAGAGTAATAGAACCTCTAGAGAATCCACCATCAGTACCGAAATTAATGGCCAGAAATCTCTTGAAGGCAAAGCCAGGCAAAGCCGGGGAACTATTATCTGTATTGTTGGAATTGAGGTCTATGTTTCCCGATGGCGTCTTAAAGCCGCTGATAACCGTTCCCTATGTTGGAGACCAAGACCTTGTGCGTGCTACCGGTATTTACGATAGTTTAAAAAGCTTTGAGAATCATAGTGACTTACTGGTTGAGGACACCTACAAGCCCTATTTACAGAAGATAAGGGACCTCAGAGAGTCATTTATAAGGTATACAGCAAGAATAACCTTCATTCGAAGTAGTTAGACTCTATAGCCAAAGCTGTTTGATAAGGGAGAAATCGGGACGTTTTCATTGACACTTTGAGTGGTACGGACAAATCTGACTTAGAGCGGGCGGTTAATGGCAAGCCAGTGAAGACGCAGTTTGACCAACTGTACGACAGATTGAACGCCGCCATAAGGAAACGCCGCAAGATATCCGAGAACTAGACACATGGCTAAAAGGCATCGTCAGTCTTGCCCCATAGGCTATACTGCCCTCAGAGGCAGGCTCGTGCGGGTTTGTGGCCAGAACCTAACGGCTAGGAGTCCCATGGGGATTAGGTACGACAGGGGGATAGAGAGATTAATCTCAAACCCATATTCTTCATTTCTTCTCCCCGCAGTATTTATGTTGTTGCTGGTAGCTTGTGGGGGTACACAGCCCCTACCAGATATCGATGCCACCGTAGAGGCTAGGGTTGAGCTAGCTAAGGTATCCTTGGTTGCACCTACCTATACCCCTATACCCACCTACACTCCTGCCCCAGCACCTGAAGTAGTAGTCAAAGAAGCGCCTGTGGAAAAGACAGTGGAGGTTGTGGTTACGGCTACTCCTACACCCACACCCACCCAGGTGCCGCCTACACCCACACCCACTCAAGTGCCGCCTACACCCACGCCCACTCAAGTGCCGCCTACACCCACGCCCACTCAAGTGCCGCCTACACCCACACCCACCCAGGTGCCGCCTACACCCACGCCCACCCAGGTGCCGCCTACACCCACGCCCACCCAGGTGCCACTTAGCATAACTATTGAGGAATTGCCCGAAGATTGGCAATCCCTATCGAAAGTCTTCTCAAAGTATGTGGATGTATTTGGTGTGCACGTATTTGCAACAGAAGGCACCCGTGACTCAAAAGTGATCCATGGGTCTAATGTGTTGGCGCAATATCTCGATAACAATGCAGATGGTATTCCGGATAACGCAGCGGTCGTCGAAGTTTTATCTAACTCCAACGCATCCATATTCATGGCTGCGACTGAGGATGACATGGAGTCCGTTGAGGAACGATTACCCGAAAGTGTCCATCGCATGATGGACAGTGGTCAGTTACGGGTAATACATCTTTATGGGGAAGAGACGAACCCTTCAAAAGCAAAAGGCGAGTTCGATGCTAGTCTTGAAGAAGTCCTACACCTGATCACAGAAGTGGGGTATGCCCAGACCTACCCAGGGGTGTTCGCCGAGGAGCGAGGATCAACGATAGCCAAATACATGGACATTGCCCGTGGTGGGCACTTTGAGGAGCGTCGGGATTCTGATTGCGAGGACGATGAGCGCAACGAAGATTGGAAAGAAGGTCAGTGTGCTCTTCCTCCTAACGGGGAGTATCCAACAGACGCCTGGTACACCTACCTTGATCCCAGCTGCGACTATGCCTGTATGGTAACCGAATACTTCTATTGGGCACTCACTTCGCTGTTGGGAGCTCAAAGTGACAATCAGCGGTGTAATGATATTTCAGAGGAATGGGTCTTATGTACCGATACGCAGGTCAAATCAAAAGATCCGGACATCTATACCCTACTAACTGATCCTCAATATGCGCTGCCGACCAAATTGCCAGATGGCAACTACACCTCTTCTCCACCATAGGTTCTAGCCACCGGACACACTGTGGGAGCAAGGGAAGATAAGCCTCGATAGCAGCCTCGCTATTCAAACAATAGCCCAATAGCTTCTTCTTGGTGATTAGCCGTTACCGAACTATTGGCTTGTATGCCTTCACCGCATCCTCATTGGATTATGAAACAGGGGCTAGAAATACTCGGTTAGCTTAGTGGTTTAGAGCGAATAATCATAAGGATGAAGGACAAAATGACGAGTTGAGAGAGTACCGCCGCCTTACCTTTTTTTCATATGTGACAATGATTCCGCTTTGAATAATCGTTTCGTATAAATGTTGCAAAGATAGGTTTTATGGCAGAAAACAAGTTCTGTAATAAATGTGGCGTCGAATTGGCCGATGAAGTTCAGTTTTGTTCGTCTTGCGACACTGAAGTGAATGCGGAGCCTTTTTAGGAATCGCATTCACAAGAAATTTCTTCAGCACCTAAGAAACTTGTTTAATCTGTAAAGCAACAAACGATTGGGAGGTTGGCAGTACTTTGGGTACCTCCACTTGTGTCAATAGCATTTTCGCTATTGGCTATGCTTTTACATGTATTTCCTGGCAATAATAACGTAAACAGATTCATAAAAATCGCATTTATGGTGTTTAGCTCCATTACAGGAGCGATGGCATTGGTAATCGGTACAGTGGTTTTGATAGCACAACTAATTAAGAGCAACCTACATCGAAAAAACATTTTGTATTTTGTCGCAGCTTGGTTCTTATCAGTGATAGTTTTCGTCGTAGCAATTGCAGTAATGCAGTAATTATGGACACAGGGAGAGCCCATAAATCTGTCGTAGGATTAACAGAGGCCATAAATGCTATTCCGCAAGGCACTAAGAAATTCCCACACTTATTCGTCAGGCCGTGTATACGATATGGTGTCCGGTATGGTCGCGGTTTAGGCGGCGGTTCAGGTGCAGGCCTTCCAACACAAACTCGATGGCTGATGCGATGGCGGCAGGTTCCTCAGAGGGCTCAATACGCTTGATGAGTTTGGACGCCTCACCTATTTGAGGCAGCTTCTTCACATAGTCAGCCGACGGAATGTCGGTTCCGGTCTCCACTGCAAGCCCTTCCTCGAACTTTAGCACCAGATCCTCGAACTCGCGGGCCTTGAAGTGACGGCCAAAGGTATTTAGCACCGCCTTCTTCGTAAGCTCCTCAACAACTTTGAAGTCGCGGCCCTCTTCGACGGTCTCCATCTCCAGCTTGCCGAGGGTAGACGCCATGATTGCTGGCAGGTCGCTGATTCTTGGAGAGGCCATCTCGTCGTGCTTCAGGCTACGCTTGAATGCGGAGCTGACCACCGTTTCGTAGTTGGCAATGGAGACCCTCAGGCTGACCCCAGAGCGCTGGTTAACATCAGGGCTACGTCGGGCCAGGGCCGTAATTTCGGCTACCAGCTCCTTCATGTAGTCCGGCACAGTGACCTTATCCGCTGTGTCGTCGAACTTGGTGTACTCCTGCTCTACAATGCCTATCTCTTCGTCAGTCGATCGAGGGTAGTGAGTGCGAATCTGCGCGCCGTAGCGGTCCTTGAGAGGCGTGATTATCCTGCCTCTGTTGGTGTAGTCCTCGGGGTTCGCGCTGGATACCAAGAATACGTCCAGAGGCAGCATGATGCGATAGCCCTTAATCTGAACATCTCGCTCCTGCATGAGATTGAACAGGCTGACCTGAATGCGCTCCGAGAGGTCTGGCAACTCGTTGATGCAAAAGATACCGCGGTTCGTGCGCGGGATGAGTCCGTAGTGAATGGTTAGCTCGTCAGAGAGGTAACGACCCTCCGCAACCTTGATCGGGTCGATTTCGCCGATGAGGTCGGCGACGGTAATATCTGGTGTCGCTAGCTTTTCAGCGTATCGTATCTCCCTGGGCAGCCAGGAGATTTTTGCCTCGTCGCCCTCTTTGGCGATTATGTCTTTGCACTGTCGGCAGATAGGATTGAAGGGATCGTCGTTTAGCTCGCAGCCCTCCATGATAGGAATCTCGTCGTCTAGAAGAGACACCAGTTGGCGGATGACCCTGGATTTGGCCTGGCCGCGCTCACCCAGCAGGATTATGTCTTGGCCCGCCAAGATGGCATTCTCTAACTGAGGCACCACAGAGTCTTCGAAGCCAATGATGCCGGGAAAGAGTTCACCGCCCGACTTGATCTTCGAGATGAGGTTTTTGCGGACCTCCTGCTTTACGCTGAGAACCTTATAACCGCTGGTTCGCAACTCTTCGATGGTCTTAGAATTGTTGGCCATGCCTGGCTCTCCTTAAGAAAATGCTTTGTCGTATGTTGTCTGTTTTAACCGACTAACTTAACTACGAACTATGGCACATAATCGGACGTTTCGGTACGTCGGGAAATATCTAATTATGAGGTATATTGCCATAACTGGGCATGCTAAAAGTCGATGCACCAAGTTTGGCATAGGATAGATTTCCTTGCAACTAACATCGGGCCGATTTCATGCTATCTTAAACGGCGAAAAAAGACACAATAGCTATATTTCCTGAGGAGGCTACATTGGAGAACTTCATCTGTCGTACCTGCGGAGTAGAGCACACCGAGAGCGAGACGCCTCCAACCCACTGCGCCATATGCGATGACCCCAGGCAATACGTAGGCTGGGAGGGGCAGAGGTGGACGACGATGGAGGAGCTGAAGGCCGAGGGTTACGAGAACGATGTGCGTGAAGAGGAGCCTGGATTAACGGGCATAGGTATAGCTCCCAGCTTCACCATAGGCCAACGGGCGTTGCTGGTTCAGACTCCCGGCGGCAACATTCTTTACGATTGTATTAGCTTATTGGATGACGCTGCCATTGATGCAATCAGGTCTCTGGGAGGCATTCAGGCCATCTGCTTTTCCCACCCGCATTTCTACGACAGCATGGTTACGTGGAGTCGCGCCTTCGACGACGCGCCCATCTACATTCCCGAAGTCGACCGCGAGTATGTGATGCGACCTGACCCTTCTATACGCTACTGGGATGGCAGCCCTTTGGAGCTTGTGCCGGGAGTAACCCTCATCCAGTGCGGTGGGCATTTCCTGGGCAGCGCGGTATTGCACTGGGCCGGAGGAGCCGACGGCAAAGGTGCGCTCTTTGTCGGGGACAGCATTACGGTAGTACCAGACCGGCGCTTCGTGAGCTTCATGAGGAGTTATCCTAACCTGATTCCCCTACCCGAGTCGGAGATACGCGGCATCGTGGCGGCGGTTGAGCCTTACGAGTTCGACCGCATCTACGGTGGCTGGTGGGGACGTAACGTCATGACAGGAGCCAAGGAGTCCATCCAAAAATCCGCAGACAGATACATATTGCAGATCAAGGGTTTTTGAATGGGTGCAGTAGCGAAAGGCCTTTAAAAACCGAAGAGAACTTGTTTAATTTCAGATGCCGATCAAATTTGGACCTACGGCTGCATCGAGCAGAAATGCCCCGCGCAACAGGAAGTTACGTGCAGCAATATGGCTCTGCTTGGTTATTCAGAAGCAATGCGGTAGATTTCAACGCTGGCGAAGTCCAGAATGCTCCCTTTAACGGGAACCTCAGGCTTCATGACCTTTACTCTGACCGACTGTATGTCGAAACTCTCCAGGACGCGGGTGGCGATGGATTCGGCAACGTTTTCGAGAAGCTTTCTGGCCGGACCTTCCATGATCTTTTTGACTTCCTGGTAGACCAGTGAGTAGTTAACGGTGTCGTTGGGATCATCAGACAACCCTGCGGTCCGGAGGTCTAGCTCCATCTCCAGGTCGACAATATATCTCTGGCCCAACTGCTGCTCGGCGTCGTGCACACCGTGGTAGCCGTAGAACCTTAGGCCTTCTAGTTGCATCTTGTCGCGTGGCACGATTAGTCTCCCGAACCTGATGTGACTTGCATGGACTTGGCCAACTCCAATAGAGCCTGCGCGCGCTTCACCACCGGTACGTCGACAACCTTGCCGTCCAGCGATGTTGAGCCTCTACCAATGCGCTCGGCCTCTTCGTAAGCCGCGATCTCTCGCTTAGCCTGCTCAACCTCGGCCTGCGACGGGGAGAAGGTCTCGTTGATGATGTCGATCTGGGAGGGATGGATAGCGAACTTGCCCTTGAATCCGTACTTCTTGGCATCGCGAGCGTTCTCGCGCAGTCCGTCGGGGTCCCGAAAACTGAAGAAGGGTGTGTCCAGTGCCAAAACACCGGCTGCCCTAGCAGCAACTCCGATGGCGCTCCGGGCAAAGACCGTCTCCTGCTCGCCTTGCGTGCGTTCGATCTCCATGTCGTTGGTGTAGTCCTCGGCCCCGAAGGCAACGGCCACTACCCTGGGCGATGCTGCGCTGACCTCGTAGGCGTGCACAACGGCCATCGCCGTCTCGATCCACGCCAATAGCCTGATCTGACCATCCGGAAGCCCTGCCTTCTGTTCCAAGTCGGATAGGATTTCAGAAATCTTAAGGACGTCGTCGGCAGTGTAGATCTTTCCTACAGACACGCCGTAGATGTGTGGACCTACTAGTGCTGCCAGATCCTCCTCCATGATGCCCGTATCCATGGAGTTGACCCTGGGAATGACCTTCACCCCGCCAGCAGCCAGCCCCTCTAAGTGTGCCGCCGTTACGTCTCGGGCATTGGACTTCTCGTCCGCTGGCACCGAGTCTTCAAGGTCGGGTATGAAAGCATCTGGCTTCAGGCCCATCGCCTTTTCCATCATGCTTGGCTGATTGCCTGGGACGAATAGTAGGCTTCGCAAAACGGTAATTTCAGTTGTCATGGCTGTCTCTCCCTGCAAAATCAGGACTGTATTGGCAGATCCAGAGTCTGGAAAAGCCGAGGCGAGTATATCATGTTGAGCCGATATCGGCGGCGATTGTGCGCCTGAGGACAAACTGCGTATACTGTATTTTCCTACGCCGTAATGGCTCCAAATTTTCTACTAACGAGACGCAACATGAGCGGATTTCCCAGAATTGAAATAATAGGAATCACTGGCATACCGGAGATCGTAGAGGGCGATGACCTATCTCAAATGATCGTTGACGCCGCCAGAGACCAGGGTACGCCTCTGGTCGATAACGACATTCTTGTGGTGACTCAGAAAGTGGTATCAAAATCAGAAGGACGCCTCGTAAATCTTAACGGCGTCGTGCCATCCGCCTTTGCTTCTCAACTGGCAGCTGACATGGGCAAGGACGCCCGGCTGGTGGAACTGGTGCTTCAGGAGAGTCGCTCTATCGTAAGGATGGACGTGGAGCGTGGCGTAATGATTACGGAGACGAAGCATGGATTCGTCTGCGCCAATGCTGGGATCGACGCCTCTAACGTACCCGGGGACGATTGGGTCTGTCTTCTGCCGGTGGATTCGGACAAGTCCGCCCTAGGAATTAGGCAGGCAATAGCCGCATTGACTGGTGGTGCCGAAGTCGGGGTCATCATATCAGACACCTTTGGTAGGGCCTGGCGAGAGGGTCACAGCAATTTTGCCATCGGCGTTGCCGGTGTGGAGCTAATGAAGGACTATCGTGGCACCCTGGACGCCAATAATAGGGAGCTTAATACGACGACTATAGCCGTCGTAGATGAGCTGGCCGCCGCCGCAGAGATGGTCACCGCCAAAGCCATCAACGTGCCTGTGGCGCTCATACGGGGGTATGAACACGGCACTAGCTCCCCTGATGGGGTGAAACCAATGATTAGAGAGCGTTCCAGGGACCTTTTTCGGTAAGGCGCTACCGTAGTAACTGGCCGTCCCTTTGTAAGGCGTATGGCTTGTTGTTGAATAATGGCAGGCATTTGCCTTAACAATAAGTGTGAATAATCATATGATGCGTCAAGTACACCAATACACATATATAAGTCTTTATAACTCTCATTAGATGTTTTGATTCAGCTCAAACGGGGTAAAGCGCACGTAAGGGTGTCTATATATGTTTGTATCAAACTTATTATCTATCCATTTGGGGGGTAGCTAATAACACGTATTTATGGGCTAAATTGCCAAAATTGGTCATTCCTTAGCCTGATCAATTAAATAGCATGTTTATGTGCGTAAATTTGACACTACTTATATGCAGGACTATAACTCCGGGAAAAGGCAATAGAAAGAAGATTGGGGTAACATGGCTGAGGATTCTTCAATAGCTTCAAAACGATGGCCATGCCACCGTAGAGGGTTTAGCCACAGGAATTGGGCTTGCTCCCGCCACAATTCGTAGGCACCTGGATATTCTCCAGAGGGACAGGCTAGTTGGATTTGATGAGGTCCGCAAGAGAAATGGCCGACCTGAATACTCCTTGACTGCTAACCATGGTGGTTGATGAGCTAGGCGGCCTATCTTCAGATGACGTCAAGGGCAGTGACTGTGCGCAGATTCTACACGATGTTTTCACAAAGCTTTCCCATAAGACCGCTGCTGAAAGCGTAATTCCTAATGGGCAGACTTTCCAAAATCGAGTGAAGTCTTTAGTTACCCTTATGGATCGCCAAGACTTCTCGCCCACATTGGGTTTAGATGGCAATACCGTGGAACTGAAATTGATGAACTGCCCCTTCCGTTCTGTCGCTATGAAGAACCCTTCTATATGCTCCTATGACTTCCATCTGATCTCCAAAATGCTGGTAGTGGACATATCGAGAATCGAGAGCATTCGGGACGGCGCTGGTGGGTGTGCGTATAGGATAATGGCGACTGAGTCGGAAATCAGGGAACTGGCAGCCGTCGGCAGTAACTAAACACTCCTAACTAAAACTTGAGATAATGAAATGGCCTGGATTAAATCCAGGCCATTTTTCTTTTGCATACAAATTAGGTCAAATTCCAAGCTTGGGATTCAGACGGGCCACTGCTCCATATGATAGGCAGCGTCCCAAAACTTATATTCGTACTGACTACTGGTACGGAACACCTGCTCCATGCGCAAAAGCTCAGCACTACTGCAGCCCTCGGCAATTCGATCTATGAACGACCGTAGCCATTCAGCTAACTCCGCGAATTCCGGAGTGCTGTACATCTCTATCCATCTGCCGTAGAGAGGCTGGCTCTCGGTAGCTCCCCTCTCCGCTAACATCTGTCCTATCTCTGCGTAGCCCCATGAGCAGGGAAGTATAGATGTGGCGATCTCCCCTATGCTGGCAGAGTACCCCGTTTGCAACAGATGGCCTGTGTAAGCCATCGTCGTCGGGGAAGGCTCCGTAGCAAGTAGCTCGGCCTCCGTAATGCCAAAGTCCTGGCAGAAACTAATGTGCAAAGCCATCTCGGTGTTAAGCGTCTCGTGAAGCAGCTTTGCGAACCAGCCCATGTCCTGGACATCAGCTGTTTTGGCCGCTGCCAGGGAGATTGCCCGACAGAAATCTATCAAGAAGAGGTAGTCCTGGCGCATGTAGTAGCGGAACTTATCTAATTCAAGGCTGCCGTCGCCTATGCCGGTCACAAAGGGATGCTTCTGTTCGCGGTCCCACATATCGGCGACCGTTTTTCTAAGCTCGTCAGAAAATCCCATGCTAGGCCTGCTCCAAAGTGACCTTCTCGCCTGAAGAGACCTGCTTCAGCACAAGAGGGTCGCCTTCGATGGCACCCAGGACGGTCACCGCACTGGCTGGCCGAATCTCGTCGCCAACACTGGCTGGCGTGCGCCCAAAGAAGAGGCAGAAGGCTTGCCCCGGAGGCCAGTAGCCAATAGCGCCCATGTCCACAACCTCTTGAGCATCGTCCACCTCGTCCTCGACGGGAATGCGAAAGTAGACCTCATCTCCCCATATGTTGGCTGATGCCTCAATCGGCAAGGCCTCCCAGGTGAGGTCTGAGGTGTGACTGCTGTTCAGAATCGCCGTGACCTGCTGGTCACCCGCTGTGATCCTTATGCGTCGCCCGTCCATAACGATCCTCGCCTACTCGATTAGTTTCGATGTTGCGCTGGCATACTGATGCCGCTCCCGGACATTATCACTGAAGCATTTCCTTGACACAAGCAGCGATTCATGGCTAAGTATGATGCCGGAGGTGGACATTGGTAAAATCAGGTTACATATTGGCCTTGGACCAGGGCACAACGGGCACCACCGCGATCATGGTCGATGGCACAGGCAAGGTACTCTGGCGTGCTTACCAGGAGATTGAACAGATTTACCCTCACCCGGGATGGGTTGAGCACAATCCGGAAGATCTCTTTTACTCGTGTCTGGCGGTGATCGAGGACCTGCTGGAGGAGACCGAGATTTCTCCCGGACAAATAGCAGCAATCGGAATTACGAACCAGCGTGAGACCGCACTGGTGTGGGACCGCAATACCGGAACTCCCGTTTCCAACGCGATAGTTTGGCAGTGCCGTCGTACAGCGCCTCTATGTGATGCCCTGAAGGCCAAAGGGCTGGAAAAGGACGTTCGCGACAAGACAGGCCTTCCTATAGATGCCTACTTCTCCGGAAGCAAGGTGCGTTGGATTCTGGACAGCATTACGGATGGGCAGAGGAGGGCCGAGGCGGGCGAACTCGCTTTTGGCACTGTCGATAGCTGGCTGCTGTGGAACCTGACCAATGGCACGGTTCACGCAACTGACGTTACCAACGCCGCCCGAACTATGCTGTACAACATCAACACCCTGGACTGGGATGATGACCTGCTGTCTGAGCTGGACATACCCCGGGCGATTCTGCCGGAGGTAAGGTCTTCCAGCGAGGTTTACGGACACGTGAGCGGCAACTTCCTGGGTGGCAATAGCATACCCATAGCAAGTATGGCGGGCGATCAGCATGCCGCACTATTTGGCCAGGCCTGTTTTCGGCCCGGCATGACGAAGAACACCTATGGCACAGGATCCTTCGTTTTGATGAACACCGGTGACAGACGAACGACCTCTAACCACGGGCTTATAACCACGCCGGCGTGGAGCATCGGTGGGCGAGTGACATACGCTCTTGAAGGGAGTATCTTCTCCACAGGGTCCACGGTGCAGTGGCTGAGGGACGAGCTTCGCATGATCGAGTCGGCGGCAGACGTTGAAGCGCTTGCCCAATCTGTCGAGGATAACGGCGGTGTCTACATAGTCCCCGCCTTCACAGGCTTGGGCGCACCTCACTGGGACATGTACGCCCGTGGGGCCATTCTGGGAATAACCAGAGGTACCAATAAGGGCCACTTCGCTCGTGCAGCGCTGGAGTCCACCGCCTACCAGACCCTTGACGTAATTGAGGCGATGAAAGAGGATGCTGGACTGGATATCGGAAGGTTAAGAGTGGACGGCGGCGGCTCGGTCAACGACCTCATGATGCAGTTTCAAGCAGACATACTGGATATGCCTCTGGAGCGTTCGTACGTGGCGGAGACCACTGCTTTGGGCGCGGCCTATCTGGCGGGTCTGGCCGTTGGATTCTGGGGCAGCCAGGAAGAGATCGAAGGCCTATGGTCGGCTGGGCAGCGCTACGAGCCGACCATGAGGGACGAAACCCGGCAGCGTCTGTGCGCCAGGTGGTCACGAGCCATAGATGCCGCAAGAGGCTGGACCGCCGAATAGAATTTTAAGAAGTAGAGTGTGTACCGTTTGGGTACGCCAACCAAAATTTGATTCGCAAAATCGACAGGAGGAGACAATGCCTACAGTACAGGCCGATAGGCTAAGAGACATAGCGGCCCAGCTTCTTATGGGAGCGGGCGCTAGCGCAGAAGAGGCGGAGATAGTCTCGCGCCACTCCATAGGAGCCAACTTGGTTGGACACGACTCCCACGGCATAATTCAGATTCCGACCTATATTGATCGAGTCAAGCGAGGCCACATCATGCCTGGCGCGGAGTATGAGGTAATCAGAGAGACCTCCACAACGACTGTGGTTGATGGTCACTGGGGTTACGGTTACGTGGTCTCCGAAAGAGCGATGAAGACTACTATCGCCAAGGCTCTAGAGCACGGCGTAGCCGCTGCCACTGTGTTCAGGCAGAGCCACGTGGGTCGCGTCGCCGACTACCCAATCATGGCCTCCAATGAGGGACTGATTGGCATGATGACGGCGGACTCCGGCCGATCTGCCAAGGCCGTTGTGCCCTTCGGAGGCAAAGAGGCCCGCCTAGGCACCAATCCTCTCTGCCTATCCATGCCCAGCAATCTGGAAGGCCCCATGTTTATCGACATGGCCACCAGCGCAGTGGCGGCAGGTAAGTTAGGCGTCGCCGTTGCGAGAGGCACCTCGGTTCCTGAGGGCTGGATCATCGACAAGGACGGCAATCCGTCCACTGACCCCGCCGACCTGCGAAGTGGCGGCGCGGTGCTGCCTCTGGGAGGCGATCAGGGACACAAGGGTTACGGTCTCGGAGTGATGATCGAGATATTCTCAGGCATTCTCACGGGCCTGGGCTTTGGTCACGACCCTTCAGGTCGCCACAACGACGGCTGCTTCATGGCTGCCTTCAAGGTTGACGCGTTCAGGGACCTGGAGGACTTTAAGAAAGAGGTTACAGAGTTCGCCCATTACCTCAAGGAGACACCGCTGGCGGCAGGCTTTGATGAGATCTTCTACCCTGGTGAACCCGAGTTTCTGAAGGAGAAGCAGTTGCTCATAGATGGCATCGAGGTTGAGGACTCCACATGGGACAAGCTGAAGGTGTTGGCCGATGAGTACGGGCTGACCGAGAAGTTAAGCCTTTAATTTCTAACTCTAACCAAAATAAAAGAGCCGGGCCGTTTTTTCCAAATATGCGGCCCAGCTCTTATTTTTCTCTTAAATCGTTCTGCCCTGATGTTAGCCTTGCACTAAAGCCGTCTTCGTCCTTGGCTTTGCAGCATCCCAGAGCCTGATTTATAAAACTTAAATGTCCATTTCGAGAATGTAGAGGCCGCCTGCGAAACGGTCGATGGCGTAGAGCAGTCGGTTCTCGTCGATGAAAACGTCGTTGATGTTAATGCCCTTTTCCGGATCAGAGGCAGGCGGAACGTAGTACGCGATCTCCTCGGGCCTGAAAGGGTCAGTGATATCGTGGACTCGAATGCCAGCGTTGAAGTAGGCCCCGACGATAATCGTGTCGGAGAACCAGGAGTTGTCGCCCGGTCGGTTCTCGTGCAGGTTGTGCGCGCCGAAGCGTCCTGGCCTATGACCAAAGTCTTCCACAGGAGGCATGGGCAGCGTGCTGATGATGATTGGATTAGTCTCGTCACTAATGTCCAGCACCCAGCTTAGCTTGGGGAAGTCGCTGAGGTCCTCGGTAATACACTCGTCGCTGACGATGGCCAAACCGCGCTCAAACAGCGGCAGCATCGTGTGACTGAAGCCCGGCATCGGAGGATGGTAGTCCAGTCGGCTGATCATCTTGATGTTGCTGTAGTCAGACGTATCGAGGATGATGGCGCCGCCGTCGATGTAACCTAGATAAGCCCTGTCCGGATGGTCTGGGTATATGTTGACGTTGTGCAATCTGAAGCCCGTGTCCTTGACCGTGTGCCTGACCGGCTGGGCCTCGGAGTCGCCCTTGCGCGTGCCGGGAAGCCACCAGCGGCCAGCCTCTTTGGGATTGGAGGGATCGCTGACGTCTACGATCATGTGGAACTGGTCGTCGAGCTGATTGTGTGGCTCGAAGTCCGCTGCGCCCGTTGTCAGATGCGCGTAGTGGCCGTCCACATACCAGAGGCAGTGCGCTCCACGGGAGAACGGGCCTGATGTGTCGAAGAAGGATATTTGCTTGGGGTTGGCTGGATCGCTGACATCGTAGATGCCCATGCCTGCGGGTTTTAGTCCTGGCCTAACCGTCTGATAGGCAACAAGAAGAATGTCCCCTACCAGGTCCAATGAGTTGGAGCGAACGTCGCTGTGCGGGAGGTCAGTCTGCACTACGGTAAATGGATTCTTCGGGTCAGTGACGTCGACAGCCGTGAAGTCCTTGGGCGCGCACTCGTGGGCGACGTACATGATGCGCCGGCCATCGCTGGTCTTCTGAAGGGCCAGGCCCTCTCCGCCATTGCCGAAACCATCCAGCTGGTGCTGCGAGATCAAGCGGATATTTTTTGCCTCTGCTTGTCCGGTCATCAATGCCTCCAGTTTAACCCATTAAAAAGGTCAAGTTATTTCAAAGCTTCATGTGCTTGTTGGAGGCGATTATCGAAGGTTACCAGCGGTGAGTCAAGCAGCCGCCAAGCTAGCCCGTCAGGTCGCTGTCGTCTGGCCTACGCTTGCTCGTTATAACGGTAGTGAGGCGCACCGCCCTCCAGCTCCAATGCCTCGAACCAGCGCTGGATATGGGGTAACAGCTCCTTGCTCAGACCTGTGCGATTTAGCTCGGATGAGGTCAGCGGCCTTGTGAGAGATTCTTTTAGCCTTGCGGTGATCTCCTCTTTCTTAACCCGCGTTATGTTGCGGTCTCGCAGGACTACCTCGCCGTCCACGATGACGGTGCGAATATCGATGCCCTTCCCTCGATAAACCAGAGCGTCAACAATGTTGGTGTCCGGGTCGAGATATGGCTCCTGAATTCGTTCCAGGTCCACCAGAACTATGTCGGCCCGTTTGCCTACCTCCAGCGTGCCAACCTCGTTTCCGAAGAAGGTCACCTTTGCGCCGTTCACCGTTGTCATGTCCAGGATGCGGTGAGAGCTTGGGCTGGAACTGGTGACGCCCGGTACGCGGTGCATCTTTTGGGCGATTCGCATCTCCTGCAAGATGTCGTTGTCGTCATTCATGCCCGCCTCATCAATGCCGATGGCCACCGTTACACCCTTCTCCAGCATTCGATTCACAGGCGCTACCCCGCTCTTCAGGCGTAGGTTGGAGCTAGGATTGTGGCAGATGGCTGTGCCGGTCTCTGCCAGAATATCCATGTCAGCCTCGGTCACCCAGACACCGTGGGCGCAAGAGACCTCCGGCCCCAGGAATCCGAGGTCGTACAGATGCTCCAGCGGCGTTCTCTTCCAGTTTCGAGTGCCGTACATCTTCTGATAAACGGTCTCCTGCAGGTGAATGTGGATTCCCGTGGAGTGGCGTGTGGCGAAGTTCTTTATCTCGCGCAACATGGAGTCAGAGCACCAGTGAACATTGTGAGGACTGATGAATACTCTGGTCCTGTCTGACTGCTTCTTATCCAGCAGCTCGGCGGTCACCGACAGGTGGTCCTCCATGGAGATAGGTCTGGCTCCCAGGTAGTCACGGATGCCAGAGGCCAACTGGTCAGGCAGCGTTGCCAGGAACTTGTCGTCCTCTTCGTAGACCAGGTGGTTCTGGTCGCGGTGCGACAGCGAGAAGGCCACGCGCATTCCCGAGTCTTCGTATGCCTCGATTATGCGGGCGCTGGAATCGAAGAGGCCCACGTCACTGGGCAGGCGCGTCATCATCTGGTTGTGCATTACCGTGGTGATGCCCGACTCAATCATCTGCATGGCGCAGTAGAGCGTATCCAGGTATGGGTCCACATCTCGTAGAGACCAGCGGGCGACTATCCAGGTCTCCAGTGGAGCGTCTAGTGCGCCCAGCTGAAAAGGCGTTAGGCCCACATGGTGGTGCGCGTTGATCAGTCCTGGAATCACCGCGAAATTGGACGAGCCGAGCTCCTCGTCAGCGCTGTATTTCGCCTTGAGGTCGGAGTACGTCCCGATGTCTACGATCTCTCCGTCCCGCTGAAAAACAGCGCCATCCTCAATGATCTGACTACTACGGTCGTCGTTGACCTTACACACCACGTATTTTCCGCGAACCAAAGAAGACGGCATGGGACACCTCCTGTTTTGATAGCGCTACTCTAAAGGGAGGTACGAAAAAGGGCAACTATGCGTGATTACCCCAACGTGCTGGAGACGCAGATAGTTTGAAATTTTTAGAGTACCTACTGGTCGTGGGCCACTGTGCTGTGGTAGAGCGAGTTGAACAGGATCTTGTAGGTGTTGCGGACCTGTGCCCTGAAGTGGACCCTGAAACTCATGAGAACAACCTGGCCTTTACCCAGGGGCACTGTGGCCAGGGCTGTGCGACCGTATAGCTTCTCCGGGCCGATGAGCCATCCGCTAAGGAGCGGATTTCCCAGGGGATATTTGCCGATCACCCTACCCTCGCGCACGTCGAAGGCCGGACCATTAAAGAACATGGCTGCTGCCTTGTCCGGCATACCATAGGCAAGAGGATGGTTGGTGTCCAGCAGCATTCGCACCAGCGTTCCCGGTGCGAAGAAGTCTTTGCGGGTGAATCCAGCCAGCACGTTCCTTATCGGCAGTTCCAGGTACCTAATGGCGTATCTTGACGAGCTGTCCCACGTGACCAGCGTTCCGCCGTCCTCGACGAAAGCCCGCAACTGATCTACGCCCTTGTCCCCGAGTCCACCGGTGTAGTCAGGATGGTAGTCGCTGGTGCTATGACCTTGGTGCAAATGGCGCGTATGTTGATGAGGCAGGACGATGGCGTCGAAGCGCTGGTGCAGGTCCCCCTGCTGTATGTCGCCGTCGCTGATCGATTCGTAGGCGAAGCCGTACTCGTCAAAAACGTAGCGGGTCCAGCCCTCTTCAACGGCGGGTACGTAGCTCTTGTAAACGCCGATTCTGGGAGTCCTGAGGTCCAATGAGGCGGTGGATGGAATATCCGAAGCTGCGGCGAAGTCGACGGACAAGTCGGTGGCGATGGACTCGACGATCTTGGCAATGCCGTTGTCGCACTGGACAACGAACGTGCCCTGCGGATAGTGGGTGCCGTTTGTGAGAATCGGCTCCTTGGCCCTGGAGACCTTGCCGCCGTTCTCTAAAATCTTATTGATCGCCCGTATGCTGGCGTTCGTCTCCGGTCGTATGAGGTATGCGTCGATGCTGCGGTGGCCGTTGACCAGCACGCGCCCTTTCGGCGGCTTCACATTTCTCAGACGCTTCAGCTCTGCCACAAATGGCGCTTTTGCCTCGTAGACATCCACGCCCATCTTGATAGGCAGACAGTGGGCCGTGACATCGTAAGGTGCCTTTGGAGCGCCATCCGATTCGCCTCGCAAGTCCGGGTAGGCATGCGGTTCGAGAAGAGTCTTTGCGAAGGCCCCGTAGGGTTGGCATGTGAGAATGACTCTGGTGCCCGGCGAGTAGGTCAACCCGTCGGCCTGAAACGCCTGCAAAGCCTCCTGTATCTCTACCAGGCCCATCTCCATGATGCTTAGAAGCTCTGCCGTGGCGTGAGCGTCGCGCTGCTGCTCCGGTATGAGGTATGCGAAAGGGCCTAGGTTCGACGTAAGCGCGGCCTTGCCGACCTTGTAGAAATTGCGAATCCAGGTGTCTCTATTGCGGGCGGCGTTGTTCAGACAGGCCATCACCGCGGAGAAGTCGTAGTCTACAATGTCACGAAGACGCCAGGGTCCCGCCTTCCAAGGCATAGGATGGTTCCAGGACTTCTCAGTGGGAGTTTCGCCACGGTCCGAGCTGAGCTGAGTACGGTGCAGTTCGACAGGCGTTGCTATGCGCACACTGGCGGCCTCGGACAGGAGACGTATGCCGGCGTGGTAGTGCTGGTAGGTCCTGTTGGGGCTGTAGGCGTCGTAAACGACATTGACGGCCACACCGGCCTTGCCTTGAGCAGTAAGTTCCGCTGCCATAGAGGTGCCTAGTACGGCCAGCTCGCTCTGCAAAATGGGGTCCACGTTCGGCCCTACAGGGTCAACAAAGGGCGGAAGGATCATGCGCATGCCGGTGGTACGGGTCTGGTGTAGATCGTAAACGATCTGCGGGTGCCAGGCGTTCAGACAGTGCTCCAGGACCAGCCGAGTCTCGGCCTGCGTATACATGAACCAGTCTCGATTATTATCGTGGCCCGTGTACTTGTGGTAAAGAAAAGGCGGCATTACGCCTTCATACGACGTTCCAATAGTGCTGTCGTACCACTTCTTCACGGATATCAGCCCGTCTGGGTTTAGCGACGGGATTAGCAGAAGAATTACCTCGTCCAGGATGCGCAGGACGCTCTCATCGTTGCTGGTTGCCAGGTGGTATGCCAGCAGAGGCGACATCTGAGTGGCACCAACCTCGGTGGCGTGTATGCTGCAGGTCACCGCCACGATTGCCTTGCCTTCGGCGATGAATCGGTCGGCCCCAGCTTCGTCTCTGATAGTGCGGGGGTCTGCAAGCCGCTTCTGAATGGCGCGGTACTTGTCGAGGTTGGCTATGTTTTCAGGGGAGGAGATAGTTGTTATGAGGAACGGGTTGCCTTCTGTGGTCTTGCCGACATCTTGCGTGACGACTCTGTCCGAAAGACTGCTTAGCAGATGAAAGTAGTCTGTGATCTGAGGCCAGTCGGCCAGGCGACGGTCCTCTCCCGGATGGAATCCGAGAAACTCCTTCGGTGTGCTAATCCTGGCCTTTGCGGCTTCTGCACTGGCGTTTTGTTCGCTCAACTACACCCACGTATTCCCATCTGGTATGCGACTGCGCTAAAATCCCGTCAATTCGCAGCATATGTTTTGGATTTTACAGGAAATACCATTCGGGGGATATTATGGCAGCAAAACGATACTGGCTAATGAAATCAGAACCCGGCGCATACTCGTTCTCAGACCTCCAGGGCGAAGACGACCAGACGGCCGAGTGGGATGGCGTTCGAAGCTACACCGGCAGGAACTACATGCGGGACGAAATGAAAGTCGGAGACGAGGTGCTGTTCTACCACTCCAACGCCAAGCCCAATGCTGTGGTGGGTACGGCTGTTGTCGTGCGAGAGGGCTACCCCGACGATACGGCATGGGATCCGGATTCCGAGCATCCTGATGCCAAGAGCACGCCGGATAACCCCATCTGGTACATGGTGGACATTAAGGCGGGCACAGGGTTTACGCGGCCTGTCAGCCTGCCGGAGATCAAGAATACCAAGGGCCTGGAGAAGATGGTTCTGGTCAACAACTCCCGCTTGTCGATTCAGTCAGTCACATCGAAGGAGTGGAAGATCATACTGAAGATGGGAATGGCAGAGAGTTAAATTCCTGATTTCACATTTGCAGGTCATTAGACTAGTCCATGAGTTGAGACACACTTTTACAATTCAGCAACTTCAGTTCCCCTTCGAGGTGTTAGTTCAACGATGCTTGCTGTTGTCCCTGCAGATTCCAAGCGCGCAGCGCCACTTCCTTCAGCCTCAACAAGCCGGCCCGGAGACTTGATGGCGTCAAGATTAACGACGGAAAGCTGCAGTACAAATGTGCCAAGGCTGGCTGCCATGTCTGTTATGTACGGAGGAATGCCTTCCGTGAGTTAAGAAACATCCAATGGAACTGTCAATTTCTTGAACATCTAGTATCGCTCCTGCCGCTGAATTTCAAGGTGTGTTACGTTATTTGGTAATCTCCGAATTGTTAATTTTAGCACGCCCTAGCGTCCATTTACCGCTCATCCTGAGTATGCCACTGCCCGCATGAGGAAGTCGTGAAGATAGAAAATGCACTAATGATGAATTTGTGAGAAACTTCGAGTGGTTTTTGAATAGATCGGCGCACCTGTATGACGAATAGTGCTGCGCACTACTGCCCGCGAGCCGAAGCACCGACAATCCTGTATTGCTACCTATCAAAGGATCATTTTAATGGAAGAACAGCCAACACCTAGTGATCACTCGGATCATCAACATGACCACGAACATCACGAGCACGACCATGATGCTCACGAACATGACTCCCACGAACATGACTCCCACGAACATGGACACGACAAGGACATAAGGCGTCGCGGTGGTTTCATCATTACGGCGCTGACCGGCGGCCACGGAGTGTTCCACTGGTTTTCCCAGAGCTTCACCGCAATGTCGCCTGTAGTGCAGGATCATTTTGGTCTAAGTTTTGTTGCTATGGGCGGCATCGCTACGACCCGGGAAATCGCGTCTGGTCTAGTGACTCTGCCAGGCGGGGTAATTGCCGACGCGTTCAGGAAATATTGGGGCCTCATTCTTGGACTATGCATGGCTGTCTTCGGCGTAGGCTGGCTGGTTGTCGGCCTGGCTCCTGGTTATCCGGCACTTCTTGTAGGCATGGCCATCGTAGGCATAGCTTCATCGATCTGGCACCTACCGGCAATGGCATCGCTTTCGCATCATTTCACACGGCGTAGAGGGACGGCACTCTCGTTTCACGGTGTTGGCGGCCAGGTCGGCGACGCGCTAGCGCCTCCTATTACCGGGTTGCTCCTGGGATTCATGGCATGGAAAGATATAATAAGCATTTATGCCGCCGTGCCCATATTCCTGGCGTTCCTGGTCTACTGGTCTTTCAGGTATATTGGCAGAGACAGTCAAGACCAGGATGTGTCCCCGTCTCGCAATGAACAGTGGCAGGCCACAAAAGGCGTATTGCGAAATCGCGTGTTGTGGGTGGTGGCGTTCGTTGGCGGAGTTCGAGGCATGGCGTTCCTTGCCTTGGTCACCTTCTTACCCATGTTCCTTCGCGATCTGGGGATGAATGCATTGGAATGGAACTTGCATTTAGGCCTGCTAATGGCGGTGGGCATAGTCTCAACGCCTGTGGTCGGATACCTGTCCGACCGCTTGGGAAGGAAGAATGTTCTTATCCCAGGAATGCTGTTCCTTGCTGTGTTGACATTCTTCTTGTCGTCGGCGGCCAGTGGTCCGGTTCTGATTCTGATCATAGCGCTTCTCGGAACGTTCCTTTTTGGGGACCAGCCAGTACTCACGGCTCTCGCGCTGGACGTTTCTGAGGAAGGCGTGGCCACCACGATCCTCGGTGTGCTGTCCTTCGCCAGGTTCCTATTTGCCGCACCATCTCCGATAATCGCTGGCTGGATTTACGACAGCAGGGGCGCTGGTGATACCTTCCTCTATGTGGCGGCTCTCTTCGTCGTAAGTGCAGTGGTGCTGCTCTTTGTGTCGGCGCCCAAGACGGACTTCTCTGCCGCTTCAGGGCATCATCACTAGGATTGTGGTACAGAAAACAAAAAAGAGGCCATTAACGGCCTCCTTTTTGTTTTCTTTTGTATTTTTATCTTAATTTAGCATCGATTCTGGCGGGTCTCAGATTTATGCCTCCAGAACTGAGGCCCAGCCTAAACGCCGCCAGCTATGATGTCCCCCATGTCTGTGGTCTTGACCACCTCGCCACCGTCTGCCGCGATGTCCGGCGTTCGGTAACCCTCAGCCAATGCGCCCTCCACCGAGCGTTCAACCGCTGCGGCCTCTTCTTCCAGATTCAATGAATACCTGAGAAGCATGGCCATGCTCAGGATGGTGCCAATAGGGTTGGCAATACCCTGCCCTGCAATATCCGGCGCGCTGCCATGGATAGGTTCGTACAGGCTGATGGCGCGCTTGCCCCGGCGTCCCTTGCGGGGAAGTCCAGCCAGGCTAGCGGAAGGCTGCATGCCCATGGAGCCTGACAGCACCGACGCCTCATCTGACAGAATATCGCCGAACATGTTCTCTGCGACGACAATGTCATAGTGCTTCGGGTTCTTCAACAGTTGCATGGCCGCAGCGTCAACCAGGATGTGCTCCAGTTCAACCTCCGGGAAGTCTTTGGAAACCTCCTCCGCGATCTCTCGCCAAAGCCTGCTGGTCTCCATGACGTTGGCCTTATCCACAGAAGTAACCAGCTTCCTTCGGCCCATGGCCATCTCAAATGCCATGCGCAGAATTCGCTCGATCTCCTGCTCGGTGTATTTCAGCGTATCGACGCCCCTGCGCCCGCGAGACGTCTCCCAGCGGCGTTTGGGTTTCGCAAAATACAGTCCGCCCGTAAGCTCTCGCAGGATTATCATGTCCACGTCTTTTAGGTACTCGGGTTTGATCGGGCTGGTGTTGATGAGCTGAGGGTAGACCTTTACTGGTCGTACGTTGCCGTACAGACCGAGCAATTTTCTCATGGCCAGTAGGCCGTCTTCAGGTCGGGTCTTCGCTCTGGGGTCGTCCCACTTGGGTCCACCAACTGCGCCGAATAGCACGGCATCCGTATCGGAGATCAGCTCCTCGGTGGCCTCGGGCAGCGACGTGCCGAACTCATCGATAGCGTTGCCCCCTATTCGACCCTCCTCGATTTCGAAGTCGTGGCCGAACCTGCGGGCGACCGCGTTCAGGACCTTTGTAGCTTCCTGGATTACCTCTGGTCCGATACCGTCGCCTGGCAGGACGGCTATAGAAAATTTCATTATTTGCTCCTTAATACGGCCGGTTGTAAATGCCCTTGTGGTAGGGAAATTTGGCGGAGAGTATTATATGTCATAAGTCCAGAAAAACCTAAATATACTAATGCCAAAATGAGAAGCTGGAAAGCCAGCGGAGGTGATAGATGACTCAGAGTGAGAAGTTCGATGCGATCGTTGTAGGTGTAGGTGGCATGGGTAGCGCTGCTCTTTACCACCTGGCCCAACGTGGCAAACGGGTATTGGGGATTGAGCGATTTGGCATTGCCCACGACATGGGCTCCTCTCACGGGGTGACTCGCATCATCCGCATGGCCTACTACGAGGACCCAAGCTACGTGCCTTTGTTGCGCCGGTCGTACGAACTCTGGCGAGACCTGGAAGCCTCTGCAGGCGAGCAGATTCTTCATATAACTGGAGGCATAGACGCCGGTCTCCCCGACAGCCGACTTTTTCAGGGTGCCCTCAGTTCCTGCATTGAGCACGAGCTTGAGCACGATATTCTCACTAGCGACCAACTCAGCAAGCGGTTCCCCGGATTTAGCCTTCCCTCAGAGGTCCAGGCCATATACCAGGCGGACGCGGGCTTTCTCACACCAGAGCGTTGCATCGAATTACAGGTTGCAGGCGCGCAAGAGCATGGAGCCAAAGTGCATACGAAAGAGCAGGCCATGGACATATCGGAGACATCCAGTGGCGTTCGTGTCGTGACCGACCAGGGTGAGTACGAGGTGGAAACAGCTGTGATATGTGCCGGAGCCTGGACCGGCAAACTGCTTCCTGAACTGGCGCCAAACGCTGTCCCCGAAAGGCAGGTGCTAATCTGGACGGAGCCCCTGAAGCCCGAGTCGTACACGCCGGAGACGTTTCCAATATTTCTTTTAATGGTCGAAGAAGGACAATTCTACGGATTCCCTGCATTTGACGTACCGGGCTTCAAGATCGGTCGACTTCATCATCTGGAAGAGATCGTCGACCCGGATACAATCGACCGCGAGCCCAATAGCCGAGACGAGTCGATGCTGCGGCAAGCCGTCGAGCGCTATTTTCCTGATGCTGCCGGCCCTACGCTATCAATGAAGGCCTGCATGTTCACCAACACCCCGGACGAGCATTTTCTGATTGATCGTCTTAAGCCCGATTCAGCAATTGTCGTAGCGGCTGGATTTACTGGGCACGGCTTCAAGTTCTGTAGCGTGGTTGGCGAGATTCTTGCGGATATGGCTATCAATGGTGAGACTCAACACAATGTGGGGATGTTCAAGATAGACCGGTTTGCGTAGGGTTACTTCGGTAGAGAACCTGTGCCGACACCGTATATCGCATTGGCCCTATTTGCCATAAAATATGCAGATGAACCATATTCTGCAAATGGCTGATCAGGTTACCGGAAAGAAGACTGCGCTTCGCCTCGACCCGACCGATACATCATCAACGCTGGCCGATCTTCTGGACATGTATCTCAAGCGCTGCGATGTCGATTCCCTGCTCGCAGAGGGGCGCATTACTGAGAGCTACGCGCACTCATTACAAGACCTTCAGGACCTCGTGTACGTCAGCGCGAACGACGGGCAGTTGCATGGCATGTTCAATGGCATCGCCTTCAGGCAAGGGGATTCGGCTATCGAGCTAGACGCCATACCTAGTCCTACTCCGGCCCTCGTTGGCGACACTGAAGTTTCGCTGATTGATATTGACATCGACAGGACGAACGTCGGCTACGACAGGAACTGGGTTGGCTTTCACAAGCGCAGGTGGGACCACAAAGATGAGAGGTTTTCAGGATTCATCTGGGAGACGCTGACTGCCCAGTATCCAAAAGATGCCGCGTCGGAAATCCTCCGCCTACAGACTTCAGAGTCAAAGTTGAAGCTTCTTAAGGCGCTGGCAGAGAGAATATGGCGAAGCGATTTTGAGAACTACTCTCGGTTCATCGGCGACAAGCTGCAGTACAAGACCGGCGACGAGACTCTGACGAACATCATGAACGGCGGCGGTGGCATCTGCTCCGAAAAGATTCAGGCGCTGAAGTTCATGACAGACCACCTGGGAATAGAGTCGCAGTACGTTCTGGCCGGAGCGGATGCTTCCGAGGAAGTGCCTGAAGAGAAGCTTCGTGAGATGCTGGCAACCTTTGACTTCCGCTTTGCGAGGCGTTACATGCGCTACTGGCAGCACGTCGCCCTGCTCTACAATGTCGATGGCCAGGAGGTTCTGGTCGACGTAACCAACGGCAACATACCTTTCCTGTTCCTGACCGGCGAAGACGCTAATCGAGTCATAAACGAAGAGAAACAGTCGCCAGTCGCCGTAAAAATGTCCATTATCGAAGAGGACTTTTACTACCATAGGGTCGCCCAGGATATTCCTGAGAACCTCTATTTTGCGATGGAGGGCTGGATAGAGGACGTTGACCTGGTCCAGGTTTTCGACAATGAGCTCGGCCTATACATCTCTGCCGACTTCTTCGTGACTGCCATCGTGTATCGAAGTCCAGCTGCCTTTGAGAAGCTGAAGGTGCAGTATCTTCAGCCCTCTGAGAAGGCGGCGGTTGAATGTGAAGTCAACAGCGACTGGTCGATTGACACGCCATTAGGACTTGAGTTCCAGAGGCGTTGGCCCGCGGCGGCCAAGAAGATTCTGGATGCAAAGGAACACCTCCTGAAACGCTACGAAGAGTGCCACGGATCGGGCCATAAGGCTGGGCTTGTCTTAATAAAACTGGGGTTTTAATTTAAGACGATGATGAGGATATACGAGACTCCGGATAACGTCGAAGAGCTGTTGGACAAGGTCGTTGTTGCCGCGAAAAAGACCCGGTTCTACTCCAGCGTCATTCCTGGGGACATTAGCATCGCCAGCGTAAGCGACCTCGGACGAATACCCGTTACTCCAATTGCAGAGTATCGAAGGCAGCGACTGTCCGACGTGTTGGCGAAGCCGGATGATGTGCAATGGATAGCGGGCGCTCTTGGCGGGCAAAGCCCTGATAATGTGGCAATCGCTGAGGGACCGGACGAAGCGGCAATTCGCTTCGATATCTTCACGGACGCCTTGAAGGACTGCTTACCGGATGCGACCAAGCATACGTGTGTTATAGTATCGTCAGCTGAACGAAGATACTTCGCTGCTGAGACGGCCACGATTCTAATTCATTCCGGAATACCCACCCACGTGTTTTTGGATGACGATCGAGCCAGGGTTTACGAGCTTCTGGACGTCACAAGACCGGATATCGTCGTCGTGCTCGTGGACGAAGTGGATGAGGCTGCGCTGCCGGAAAATACGAAGCTATGCGTCACATTTCGGCGGTCTCAGAGGTTGCGACAATTTTCCCAGCTAGATATGTATGTAGTTGATGAGCTGGGATTCCTTGGACAGTCGAGAGACTGCCAATCGTACAGGCTTAACAATGACGAGTTTCTATTTCAAATGTTCAGTAATGGGAAGATGGTAGTAACGGCGCTACGAAACCAGGTGCGTCCTGTGATAAGACTGGAGTTGCAGGACAAGGCGAGGTCACTGAGCGACAACACTATCGAGTTGGTTGAGTTATCAGCGAAGCCGTAGTCATTGGTGGGATAGAGAGAGTACTCGAAGAATGTGATGTCAGGTCTACTTCGATCTCAGTGCCACCTAGATCCGTACGAACGGGTATGTCGGAGTCCTGGATAATTAAGGTTTAGAGGAATCTAGTGCTGTTGCAAACACTTTCGAGATGGATAAGGCGAGGCCGCAAGAAAAGGGAAGTCGGCGTTGCGTTCCTCCTCCTCGTGCTGGTCGGGAGCGTCATCGGCAACGCCGTAACGTTCTTCGTTTATGACCAGCCGCACCAGCCTGACCTTACCTTCACAGATGCCATGTGGTACAGTGCAATTTCGATCACCACCATCGGTTACGGCGACTATTTCCCAGTCTCGTTGGGAGCCAGAATCGGTACGGTATTTTTCATCATATTTACAGGTCTGGCAGCCTTCACGACGGCTATTGGCATGGGCATAGACTGGATGATGGAGAGGCAATATAAGGAGCGGTCCGGCATGGGTAGTCAAGGCGTCAAAGACCATCTGCTCATAATTAATTTTCCTAGTGAGAGACGAGTCCGCCAAATCATAGAAGAATATTTGATGGACCCTCATCACAAAAACGATGAGATTGTGATCGTTTCCAATGAACTGGAGACGCTCCCCTTTAACCTGCCCAATGTGCACTTCGTTCGAGGTTCGCCTTTGGAGGAGGAGACTTTCAGGCGAGCGAACTCTCACCATGCCAAGCTGGCTATTGTGCTGAGTACCAGCTATGACAACCCTGCCAGCGACAGCATAGCCGCCTCAATCGTGACGATTCTTGAGCACATCAGTCCAGGCATGAGGACCGTTGCTGAGGTGCTTAATGCTGAGCATACGCTGCTGTTTAACGGCGCGAAAAACGTCTCGCTGGTATACACATTCCGGATGTCCAACAACCTCATCGTGCAGGAGGTGCAGGACCCCGGCGTAAACAAGCTGACGCAGGCGATCACGAGCAACCAGATCGAGGGCACGCTGGCTAGCCTAGAGGTTGTTGATGTCGCCAACGTACAGATGTCGTACGTAGATGCGGCCAAGAATCTCCTGGATTCCGACATTAATCTGGTTGGAGTCATACGGGATAACGCTGTACACGTGCAGTTCAATGGCCTATTGCTGGCCCAACACGATGTGCTGGTTTATGTCTGTTCGAAACGCACCGATTGGCCTTCTCTGAGAGCTCTCATAGGGCTGTGACTCAGTCGGGCCTACCACCTTGTCTATGTCTGCTCGGAAGCATGACTGGCGAAACCAGGGCGCGGCTTCGCCAGGCCCTGCTGGTGGCGGCCCGTGAATTCGAGTTCTACACGCAGAGGTATCGTTCGTCAGGAGTGTCGCTGGCCGATATTGCCACTGAAGACCCGTTTGAAGTACTGCGCAGACTGCCGGTCCTGGAAGTGGGAGACCTGGATGAGTTAGCGGCAGAAAGCCTGTGCCGGGGAGAAGGCATTATCGACATGGAGACCTCCTCGGGCACGACAGGCGGGCGAAAGCGACGCTTCATATCCTATGAAGACGATGCGGCCGAGACCGAATTTCTAGCAGAGCTTTTCAGGGCCTGTGGTCTTGATTCAGCCAGCCGCGTAGCCTGCCTCGACACTGATCCCCTAACGCTTATGGTCTCTTTCACAAAGGCCCTGCAGTTGTTGGGCGTCCGCGAGTCCTATATGTACTGCGTCGGGTCGGACTTCGAGGCGATGCTGGCTGACCTCCCACGCTTGGACCCGACGGTTATTATCACCGTTCCATCCATAATCGAGAGATGCTTTGAGGCGCTCAAGACGCACTATGCGGCAGGGTCTGGATCGAGTCTCGAAAAGATAATATTTGTTGGCGAGTCTCTGTCCATACAAATGAGGAAGATGTTGCAGGATACGTTCGATGTCGAAGTATTTGGTTACTACGGTGCGTCAGAGACATCTGCTCTTGGCATTGAGTGCTCAGACCATCATGGCACGCACATTTTCACAGATCACAACGTAGTCGAATTCGCTCCGGACGAATCAGACTCTGACAGAGGCGAATTGGTCATCACAACACTCAATCAGCGGGCGTTTCCCCTGATTCGATACGCCCTTAAAGACAGGGTGGCCCTTATACCCGGTCTGTGTCCCTGCGGACTTCCTCATACCAAGCTGGACGTGTTGGGCAGGGCCGATGACAGCGTCTCGATTCTGGGAGCGAAGCTAAGTTACGACTCGGTTTTGGCAGCTCTATATAAAGACGCGGACAAGGCAGGGCCTATGCAGATCGTGGTATCCCGGGATGAAGATGAGAGCCTGGAGATCGTTCTGCCGTCCTCCTTGCGCCAGGGCGAAACCGACCTGCGCAAGGCACTGATGGTAGCTCAACCAGACCTGGATTTTCTTGTCAGCAGCAAGCACCTCCGACTGTCGTTTTCGTACGTCGACGACAGCAGCTTCGGGAACTCCCGAAAAACGAGGCGAGTAGTCGACAATCGCAGAAGCTACCAATCAACCCTATGAATCAACCAAGTAAGAGCGCAGGCCAATCGCCAACTTACAGTCTTCGATATCTGGATGACTCTCGGATTGAAGAGGTCTTGCAGTTGTATTCGCTACTGCAAGATGCAATGGGGATCGAGTCAGTCGAAGACCTGCGTTCTTTTAGACGGACCGTTTCTCCCAACGCAGACCTGTTTGTGCTGCCCCGCGTAGTCTGCGCCTTTAGAGGCGACGAGATCATAGGAACAGTGGTTGGCATTACTCTTAAGAGGTCGCATGCCGGGTTTATCGCCTACGCTGCCGTGAAAGAAGACTCAAGGCGTTACGGAATCTACGCTACAATGAGACGAGAGCTTTTGAGGCGATTGGCGGAGGAGGACGGCGTTCGGTACGTCGCCTCTGAACTGGATCAGCAGGACTGGCTGTTTCAGAAATATGTCAACCAATGGAACGCAACTGTCCTGTGCGAGCGCTACGAACAGCCTGAAGCGCAAGGCTTGCAGGCAAAGTCCTTGAGCCTGGTTGCGATGCCGACTATTAACGGTATTACACCAGATGCAGATGAGACTGCAGCCTTGATAAGGGAAATCTACGAGAGGATCTACGGCATTGCGGACGTCGACACCAACAAGTCCTTCTTGCGGGTTGTGGCGTCGCTGACGACGGATGAATCAACGGGCCTGACTAATTGATATGGCGAAATCTTCAAACAAAGGCAACGGCCAAAACAAGGGCGCAATACCGCGCCTAGCTGGTCAGTTGCGGGGCGTAATTTCCCGGATGGAGGGTGGCTCTGAAGACCAGAGCAACGTCCGCAATAGAGCTTTTGTCAACCGGGTTAGGCAATACGACTTGGCATCATACTCCGACCTGGACCTCCGGCAGCGCGTGGCCGAGTTGAGGGCTGCGTCTCCTGTCCAAGACGAACCCAAGCTTGTAGAAGAGATCTTTGCCATCACCGTCACGTCTGTCAAGCGGCGTCTTGGCGCATGGAAGCTGTTCGAGACGGAATCCGAGTTGGCTGGCTTTGCAAAATATCGAGACCTGGCAGTGGAAGTTTTGGAATCGCGGAATGTCCAAGAGGATTCTGGCGTTAGAATTGCATCACAAGACCTCAGTGACTCTGAGATCGCACTGGTCAACGGCATTGCCCAGGTCATGAAAGACGGGCAGAAAGAGCACTCGTCGGACATTCTCCTGCCAGCAGAATTCTACATGGCGTTGTCGGGATTCGATGACTCAGACAGCCTAAAGTTCGAGCCAACCGATGAGCAGTTGATCGCGGGCCACCTGTTGTTTGAGGGCTGCATTGTCGAGATGGACTCCGGCGAAGGTAAGACCGTCGCCGCAGCGTTTCCCGCCGCCATGCACGCCATATCCGGCAGCGCCGTGCACATTATTACATCCAACGATTACCTGGCTACCCGCGACGCTGAGTATCTGGCGCCGGTGTACGAGTCGCTGGGACTCACGGTCGGTTTTGTCGCCGGATACATGAGCGACGAAGAACGTCGTTACGCCTACACCCAGGACATCGTCTACGGCACGCTGCGAGAGTTTGCCTTCGATTATTTGCGGGACAACCTCCGGATGCCAAACGCTGAACGGGTACAGGGTTCGCTGGACGTTGTGATCGTGGATGAGGCCGACCACGCGTTGATTGATCAGGCCAGCACGCCGCTAATCATATCTGGTCAGCCGGCCGGTTACAGGCGTGGGTTGAAGAGAACTGTGACTGCAATAGAATCTCTGGTCGACCGCCAAATGTCCCTGGTTGCTGAGATCGAGAGCGACGTGGTTACAGGGTCCTCTGACTTCAAGAAGGCCCTCTTCGATGTGGCCATGTTGCTGATTGCCAATCCCGAAAGCGAGGCGCTGGGCAAGTGCTTCGCCGCTTCGCCACAGACTTACAGCCGTGCCTTGAATTTGATCGACGACGAGAGTGAAGAATCGGACAGCCGACTGGTTGCCGAGCTCTATTACATTGTTGACCCCAGGTCGGAGTCCGTTAGCCTGACGGAACTAGGACACCGCTTTCTTGAGGGTAGGCTTGGGACAGTGTTCGACACCTCTGGTCTGGAAGGCGAGCTGGACGCTGTCCAAACCAATGCCGAACTTGATGCACGGGAGCAAAAGTGGCTCAGCGCGCGACTCAGACGACGGATCGCCACGCAGTACGGCCAGATGAATCAGCTCTACCAGTTGCTTAGAGCCTTCGCGCTGGTGAAACGAGACGTGGACTATTTGGTAGATGATGGCAAGGTCGTGCTGGTAGACGAATTGACTGGCAGGACTCTTCCCGACAATATCTACAACCGCGGATTGCATGCCGCCGTTCAAGCGAAAGAGCGAGTGGCAATCGATCCGGAACGCGAGACCCTAGCGCAGATTTCGGTGCAGGGGTTTCTGAAGCAGTACTCTCTCCTTTCTGGACTTACAGGCACAGCGCTGGATGCCAAGGACGAGTTCATGAGGCAGTACGGACTTGAGGTTGTTCGAGTAGCGTCAAGCCGCTTACCCATTCGAATCGACTTCGGAACCAGAGTCTACAAGACCAACGACGACAAGCTCGCCGCAATCGTAGACGAGATTGCCCAGTGCCAAGTTGTAGGCAGACCAGTCCTGGTTGGCACGCTAACGGTCCAGCAGTCCCAGAAGCTTAGCGACTTGCTGAGAGACGCCGGAATATACCACGAGACGCTGGACGCCTCCAGTGACGCCTCTGAGGCCCGGGTAATCAAAAAGGCAGGGTCGTTTGGGGCAGTGACGCTGGCAACCAACGTCGCTGGCAGAGGCACCGACATAGCGTTGCAGGCCGGCCTAGACGACAAGATTGTCCAGGGATACGTGGCGCTGGTGAAGACTACGCTAAGAGGCGGCGCCGACCAGATTCAACTGCACTGCTCCTCAGCGGAGGAATGTGCAGAGCTATTCGTGGCGCTGTCAGCCGAGGGCTTTCATGTAGCTGAGGAACCGGATGATGCTAACGCCGAGCATTACCTAAGCGTTTCCAATACTGTTGGCGCGTCACGCAACTCTGCGGTCAAGATAAAGTTTGGCCTGGGCCTGCACATGGTTGGCACCGAGCTGCACCAGTCGTCGAGGATAGATCGACAGCTACGTGGTCGCAGCGGCAGGCAGGGAGCACCCGGCACAACCCGGTTCATAGTCTCCATGGAGGACCAGCTTCTGGCGTATCGCCGGGGCGAGGCCGCATACTTGGGAGACCAGCCTCAATTCGACTCTGCAGGCCGGACGTATTTCGAGGGAAGCGCAGTCCAGAGGCACGTTCGTAATCTGCAGCTATACCAGAGTGATGACGACGCGTCCGAGCGCGATATACTTAACGAGTACATGCGTCTTCAGGAGGCGCAGACTGCTGGTTACTACAGTTCGCGCAGCGGAATTTTCCAGGTGAACTCCTTCCATAGCATTTGCGAGAACTACCTTCGTGAAGTCTGCAAACGGCTGGTAGATGAGTTCTTTCCAGACCTGGGTGTATCGGACTACCGTGGGCAGTTCCAGCGGCTTTGTGAAGAAGTTGGGACAGAGTTTGGAGTAGACATAAGTGAACTCGACGGTCTAAGTGCTATCGAGTTGGCTGACGAAATCGGCGATATGATGCTTGACGCACTGGACGAGAAGTTTGAGGCTGTTGCTGTGGAGTACCTGGATGCTTTAAAGCGGCAGCTGTACTTGCAGATTTCCGACGAACAGTGGAGAGACCACCTGAGCATAATGCAGGAGTTGATGTTGAGCGTCTCCCTGACCGGGCAAGACCGCAAACATGCCGTAGCTGAATACGCTATACGCAGCCACCAGAAGTATGAGACCCTCAGCGGTGACGTGGCTGATGAGTTCATATGCAAGCTCTTCCAGTTTCCTGTAGGCGATCTGGTAACGCCTGATGGGCAGAAGCGTTTACTCGACGGAGAGGTCGAAGGTATCTTGGCATGATAGAATTAACAGTATGGCGTGTGTTTATTGCGCCAGGAGGTAGCTATGCGAAGTAAATCCAGAAGACGCAGCATGGCGGTTTTGGCCGGGACGATGATCGTGGCCGGTCCGGTGCTGGCAGGGTGCGCCACTGGCCCGACCTACGAGGCCTGGGCTGCCACGGACGGCGCTGCAGGAAGAATCAACCTGGGCGCTGTTCAGGACGCATTCAAGAAGTCGGAAAGCGTTACCGACTTTGAGAGCCGCGTCAACAAAATTTTTGAGGGAGACGGGATCGTCCTTATCAGGGCGGACCAGGATGGTGAGAAGCTTACCCTGGAAGGCTTTGAGGACTTGGACGGTAGCAGGTCAATAGAAGACTCTAAAGACGACCTGCTCTTTTCCATCGTCAGGGAAAACGAGCAGAACGATATTCGAGGCCATGGCGCCAACGGGTATTATCACAACTCCTTTGGTGGCGGCGGATTTCTCTTCGGGTACATGATCGCCTCTTCCTTCAATAGAGGGTCGTATTACACGCCGGTGAACCGTGTGGGTACGCTCAGAAACCAGCGGGTGAACTACCGAAACACTCCGACCTACCGCTCTCAAGTCTCCCAAAATTCTAGCTACTTTAACAGGCAGAAGACCTTTGCCGGCTCCAACTACACTAGCGCCGGACGAAACCTTAGCTCCAACAGGCAGACCTACCAGGCCGGGCGGAAGACCAGCGGCTCATTTAGGAGCAGCGGCACTGGCGTTCGAAGTAGCTTTGGCTCCCGTAGTAGCGGAGGGCGTGTCAGCTCTGCCCGTAGTAGCAGAGGCGGCTTTGGTGGATTCGGTGGCTCCCAGAGGATCATTGGCCTGAACAGGCATAAGTTCTAAGGTTTCCCCTCGCGCTCCCTGCCCGTTCCAAAGGGAAGTAGAAATTTTCGGAGGCATCAACAGAAATTGTCTAAAGAAAAGGGCGGAGCTGACGGCGGCAACACTTTTGGGCTTCACCTCTCGATGCAGGGCACAGACCTGTACGACTCTTTCAGGATTGCTGTGCCGCTAAGACACGCCGATGCCAGCCTGATCGACCTCATCGAGTTGGTATTCCCTGAAGACGTGCAGGCGTTCAATGACAATTATGTCGGTCTGGACGTCAAGGCCAATCCCGACCTGCCGGACATCTATCTCGCTCTGTGGGAAATTGTGGGCATCTGGCGTAGCGGCGAATGCGCACTTCATTTTTTTAGCGCCAGCGGTTCGGAGATCGAACCATCCCAGTCCGTAAAAAGCTACTTTAATGCTGAAGACTCTTCTCTGACTCTGGTTATGGAGCAGTCCTTCGATGTACTTACGCATTTCGAGGAGCGTGGCGGCGATAGGGGCGAGCTACTCCACTGGCTTCAGGGCATGACTCTCCTCTACTTTGTCGACAAACATGGATTTCACCTGCGTTCCGATAGCGGAGATGAAGCTGATGCGGTAGCGCTCTCTATTGCCACTGACCTGAAATCCAGAGGCATCCTGTCCTTCACAGAGCCGACAGGCGCATTCGAAATCACTGAGGAGGGCAGGCGCACGCTGGGGGGTATGATTGCCGAGACTGAGTCATATATTGACCAGTTCGACCTGTTCAAGGACGTTACGTACGACACGGATGCGGACCTGGTGGAGTTCGACACTGGCTTTGGAGAGGACTTCCGGGTGCAGGTCTACGATGCTGAAGGGCTGGACATCTACCGAACGGTTTTCTTGCTGAGGATGTATGACGGCACGCTGGATCAGTACTCAGGCACATGGACAGGGCAGATCGGCAGCGACGACTTCTTCAACGATATCCTGCAGCCCGTCTTGGACCGAGACCATGTCGACGATGAGAGCATCGACTGGATCGTTGACAACGGGTTTGCGCACAACGAGGAACTTCTGGAAGCGGACCGGGAAAAGCAATCTCAGCAGGAAATCATCAGGCGCGTCCGCTCGGAACAAGCCTTATAACTTTAGGCTTGGCCTCGCTAGGTTACCCCAAGTTTCGCCCGCCCCGAATAGGCCTATACCGCTCTCTTTCCCCAATGCTTCGCAACCCCAAACAGCGTCCGCTCCAACTACGCCTTAGCTGTTTAGCATTTCACTTGCCTGATATACAAAACTAAATGGCGAAGAAGAGGACTAGGCTGGCGCTAATAACCACGGCGCCTTCGAGAAAAGCAAAGCCCAGATTTTGTTCCTCAGCAAGCTCATGGGCTACGTTGACCTTGGGATGCAAGACCAGGTCGAAAAGCAAGCGCACCACCAGCAGCACAATGAATCCAATGATAGCGAAAGTAGCGAAAGAGACCAGGCCTTCAGTCCAGCCAACGAAGTCGCCGAACACAGCCTTGAACGCCACCATGCCGATGGCGATCGTATTTGCGGCTAGAGCCACGCCGACAGCAGTGTTGTTCCGCTCAATCTCGTCATGGATATCGTAGGATGTCGTCAGCTCGTAGAAGAGGGTGAACAGGATCAGCACCAGCATGCCCAGTCCCAGGAAGACCAGAGACGTAAGCGGTCCTCCGCCCTCGCCTGTTATGGACGCTGCCACGATTAGGCCGACGGCGATGTACACGCCGAATTCCACAACCCCTGTGCCTGCATTCTGATCGTCGACAATCTCGCTCGCAGTGCTGAACTTGTACAGGATCAGCTTGTCGACAACTATTCGGGCGACATTCAAAATACCTACGCCGACCAGAGCGGTGACGAATACCTGGAGAACCTCTTTCCAGAAATCAGCGCTGAAGCCCAGGCTGCCGTCTGTTATCAGCGTGAAGGGCTGGTACAGTGCGCCCAATATGATGATGACCGTTCCTAGGTAATACCCGGTCACGGCTATGGCCAGAGCCAAGTTGCTCTTGGCGTTTAGCTGCTCGGTGACGCTGTAAGGCGTGATGATGCCCTGCACCACACGGGCTATGCCAATGACAATGATGGCCAGCGCCACGTACACCAGTCCCCTGGGAAATAGCTCCAGGGTGTCGATAAATGTCTCTAACATATGCTGTCCTCTCGTCCGATTCTGAGATTACACCTTGTAGGCACTGACCTGCTCTGGTGAGACGACGACCGAGGTGTAGACCTCGAATGGCGCGTCTTCCCACTTGACCACAGAAATTATATTTTTCGAGTCCTCGCTGACGAACTCCCACAGGTAGAAACCGTCGCCCTCGCCGCTGCTGTCCTTGAAATACTCGGCCTCGTAGCTGTTCTTATACGAGTACCGCTGGTTTTCGTATGTAAGGGAGTTGCTGAGGGAGTGCTGCTGGTCCATCCGCAACAGGTCGTCCTCGATCAGGCCGATGCTGTCGAGGCCCATGGGCGTGCCGTGAACGTTGACCGCGATGAAGAGGTCGCCGTCGTAGGACCACTCGATGCCGACGCGCCTTTCACCGTCCGAGCCAACCAGCTCCCGCCACTCGCCAACGGCGCTATCGTACTTGTTGACCTGCTCGATAACAATGTAGGCGTCTTCGATGGGGCTGAAGAACTCGGCGATAACGACGGTATAGCCGACGCCAGCCGACCTGATCGAGTCCGTCGGAACAGACGACTCGGACGCTTTAGGCTTCTTCTTTCCACCAAATAATGATCTGAACATTTTTTAGACCATTACGCCCTTACTCCCTGCTTCCTGTGTATTTCAACGCCGCCGCAAATCTCCGGCGATGCACGCTATTTTACGTAGGGTGGCTCGGATTGTAAATGAAGGCTGGGGTTGGTTAGGAGGAAGGTTTGGGTAATGAATAAAATTAAACTTTCGGTCAATGCAATTCCCCTGACTCGTCGTATATGCGGGCATTGCTAAAACCAAACGCGTTCCAGAGACGATCATTGATTTGCCGCCCAATGAAGTCGCCATTGAGAACGACGTCTTCCGTTACGAATTTTGGAGTTAGCAAATCGCCTTTTTCCCACCTAACGACCTCGATGTCTTGTATGAATACTAACCTACTGGTCGCTTGGTCAGTCGCCAATGAGAAATTATGAACGTTATGAAGTTGAAGCCATGCAGCAAATGGTCCTCCAACACCGGACAACTTATAAATGTTTCCAATTAACGTTAAGAAGCTGTGCACTAAATAGGCGACTAACTCTGAAGGGACTTTACCGTCACCACCGATACTCCGGCCATATTCTGAGTAGCCATTTCTATGTAATTCCAGATATTGGCCTTTAACTTTGTCATTACCCGTGATGTGTATTCTGGTATCGCTACGCAGGCCATCTAGCGTAACTCTAGCTCCCCCAACAGATATCTGTGACCAGTAATTAGGGGAGGTTGATGGAGGATTTTCAATAGCATCTCGGATTTTACCTGAAGTGGCATCGATTATTTCTGATTCTGCATCTATAGGGGAACAGTGGATGCTAAACCAGGCGAAATTGTTTATTAATTCATGATCTCTGCGTCTCGTTTGCCTGCGAATTCATCAAGATGACTTCTACCGCGCAAACGATTGTCTAAGACATCCATGATTTCACCTACAGACATAGGGCTTTTCTGCCTGCCGTTCCTTCGCCAAAATTGATTGTGGCCTTTGAAAGTGACCATATGAAGAGCATTTAGGCTTCGCGGAATAGTTAAGGCGATAACAACGCATCGGCCAGAGATTTCAATTTCCTCACAGTTTAGGCCCATAATCCTCTGCTCAATGTTATTGAGACAAAAGCTTACGATTGTCTCAGAGTAATTGTTCTTCTCTATTCCGGGCATGTCGGAAGCGATACCTTCGCCGTCCTCGCCAATGCCGATCAGAATTAAACCACCTTGTGCGTTGGCGAAGAAAGTAACGTCTCTGAGAAATTCTCGCCTTGATTCGTCGTTTCCTCCGTAGGATTCGGACTTGTATTCAATGTCTATAGATTCCTGGACGCGCGACTCTATGAACCATTGAAGGTCGGCTTCTGTAGATATGGTTCGTCCTCGGAATATCATCTTCGTATTGACCTACTCGCTCGCCCTACCCCACCACCAGGTTAACCAGTTTGCCTGGCACGTAGATGACTTTGTGGACTTCTTTGCCGTCGAGGTAGGTGGATAGGCGGGGGCTGGACAGGGCAATCCCGCGGGCCTCGTCCTCGGTTATGGATGCCGACACCTCGATCTTGTCCCGCACGCGCCCGTTGACCTGTACCACCAGCGTTACCACGTCGTCCGCGGCCAGCTCCGCGTCCCACGACGGCCATTCCTGCTTGTGAATGCTCTCGCCGTGACCCGTCTGCTCCCACAGCTCGTCGGAGATATGCGGGGCCATGGGCGCCATCAGCGTAAGCAGGCTCTCCACCGCAGAGTCCCAGTGCTCTGAGCTAATGCCCATGTCATCCCAGGCCTGGTTCAGACCGTTGCTGTACTCCATCAACCCTGCCAGCGCCGTGTTGAACTTGAAGCGCTCCAGGTCCTCGCTCACCCGGCGAATCGTCTTATGCTGAATACGCTCTAGCTCGCGCACAGCGTCGTCGTTGGCTGGGAAATCGACCAGAGCTTTCGGATCTCGAGTGGCGATATCCCAGACGCGGTTCATCCAACGCGCCATGCCGTTGATGCCTGTGTCGCTCCAGCTACCGCCCTGGTCCCACGGCCCCAGGAACATCAGGAAGCAGCGCACCACGTCGGCCCCAAAGGAGTCCACGTAGTTGTCGGGCGCGATTACGTTGCCCCTGGACTTGCTCATCTTCTCGTGGTCGCCCCCCAGGATTATTCCCTGACTGAACAGCCTCTTGAACGGCTCGTCGAAGTTCAGTAGGCCCATATCCCGAAGCGCCTTGACGAAGAAGCGGGAGTAGAGCAGGTGCATAACCGCGTGCTCCGCGCCACCTGTGTACTGGTCTACAGGGTTCCACTTCTTGACCGCTTCTGGGTCAAATGGGCCGTCCGCGAACTTATTATTTGGGAACCTTAAAAAATACCAGGAAGAGTCCACAAAGGTGTCCATGGTATCGGTCTCGCGCTTGGCAGCCTTGCCGCACTCAGGACAGTCCACGTTCACGAAGCTGGCGTGGGATGCCAGCGGCGACTCCCCTGTGGGACGGAACTCGGCGTCCTCAGGCAGCACTACGGGCAGGTCGGCTTCCGGTACCGGCACGATGCCGCAGTCGTCGCAGTAGATGATTGGGATAGGCGTGCCCCAGTACCGCTGGCGAGAGATCAGCCAGTCGCGCATGCGGTACTGCACGGTGCGATTGCCCCAGCCGTTCTCCTGTATATGGTCGGCGATCTTTTGCCAGCCCTGGTCGGTGGGCATGCCGTCGAACTGCGCAGAGTTGACCTGTTTGCCAACCTCCAGGTATGCCTCAGTCAGGTCGCCGCCGTCCCAGTCCTCTGGCGCAACGACCACGCGGATAGGCAGGCCGTACTTGGTGGCGAACTCGAAGTCGCGCTGGTCGTGAGCAGGCACGCCCATGACGATGCCCGTCCCGTATGTGCCCAGAACGTAGTCGCCGATAAGAATCGGCACGCGCTCGCCGTTCAGCCTGTTGATGCAATACGCCCCGGTGAAGACGCCAGTCTTCTCATTTTCGGTGGACATCCTGTCGATCTCAGACTGCTTTTGTGTCTGGTCGATGTAGGCCTCGACATCTGTTTTTTGCTCAGAGGTGGTCAGCTTCTCAACCAGCGTGTGCTCCGGCGCCATCACAACGAAGGTCACGCCGAATATGGTGTCTATGCGGGTGGTAAACGTGCGAATGGTGTCGACGTCCAGGCCGTATTCAGAGATATCGAACTCGATCTCCACGCCCTCGCTGCGGCCAATCCAGTTGGTCTGCATGGTGTCGATGCGCTCCGGCCACTCCTTCTTAGAATGGTCCAGCAGCTCGTCGGCGTACTTGGTAATGCGGAAGAACCACTGGTTAAGCTCGCGTCGAACTACCAGCGTGCCGCAGCGCTCACAGGTGCCGTTGGGTAGGACCTGCTCGTTGGCAAGCACGGTGTTGTCGGTGGGACACCAGTTGGTAGGCGCGAAGTTGCGGTAGGCCAGCCCAGACTTGTAGAACTGCAGGAATATCCACTGGTTCCACTGGTAGTACTCCGGGAAGCAGGTAACCACCTCGCGGTCCCAGTCGTAGATCGTGCCCATGCTGCGCATCTGCCGCCGCATGTTCGCCATGTTGTCGATGGTCCAGGAGTGCGGGTGGATGCCGCGCTGTATAGCCGCGTTCTCCGCAGGCAGTCCGAAGGCGTCGAAACCCATCGGGTGCAGCACGTTGAACCCCTTCATCCGCTGAAGGCGGGCGTGGGCGTCCGGCGGCGACATGGCGTACCAGTGGCCGATGTGCAAATCTCCGGAGGGATATGGGTACATGGTGAGCTCATACCACTTCGGCCGCGGATCGTCGTCGCTTGTGGTATTCAGGCCGTCGTCGTTCCATCGCTTCTGCCATTTGGCATCGATGGCCTGGTGATCGTACCTCTGCTCGGTGGTTCTGAGCATTTTTTGGATAGCCTCCGGAGTTCAGTTAACAGTGATTAGTTTTAAGTTATTAGCCAATTTAAATAAAAAAAGCCCGTCCCCATATGATAAGGGACGGGCTTGAATTTCAATTCAATTCGGACCCGTGGTGCCACCCTTGTTCCTGGCGACATCTGAGGCCTGTGGTTCGATAGGCTCACCACGAACGTTGTTAATCACGTTCGCCCTGAACTTGTCGAAGTGCACGCCTACTGTCGACCAAGCACTCGGAAGCTGTAACGGTGCCAACCGAGCGAACTTACTTCAGCCAAGTCCATCCAGATCTTTTCGGTAGATACTAAAAACTAACTACTAGGAACTGAAAACTAAGGGCTGTTTCAGCCCGCCTGCTCCAGGACGAGTTCACGGGATTTCGTGCGTCGGGCTTCCACCATTACCCAACTCTCTTTAGCCGATGCGCCCGCTACTACTCCCCTTCACGGCATTTGTTTTTTATATATGTGCCTTTGAAGCTACGCTATCACGGGGTGTAGAGGTAGTCAATAGAAGTTTTGAGGCCAATTAAGTTTAGGACCTCGTGCCGGGAATAGGATGAAAAATTGCCCAGCCTAAATCCAGCGTGCTACCATGCCGCCAATCCGTGTAAGAGGGGATCAATATGGCGATTCGCACCGGCGAGCAGTACCTGGTAGGCATCCGCGATAATCGTGAGGTGTGGCTGGATGGCGAGCGCGTCGCCGACGTAACGACGCACCCCAAGCTGGCGCGTATGGCCAAAACGGTAGCCGCCATCTACGACCTGCAGCACGACCCTGCTCTGCGTGACCAGATGACATTCGCCTCGCCAACCAGCGGTGAGCCCGTGGCCCTCTCCTATATGGTGCCTCGTTCTCAAGAAGACCTGATGCGTCGCAAGGGAGCGCTGGAGATCATCGCCCAGTCAGTCAGCGGCATGCTTGGTCGCACACCGGATTACGTGAACATATGCGTGACGGCCGCTCGGCAGATGGCCCACGTCTATGGTAAGAACGACAGCCGCTTCGGCGACAACATCGTTGCTTATCACGAGTACGTCCGCGAGAACGACCTGTGCCTGACCCACACCTTCGGCCACCCGCAGGTCAATCGCTCGGTGGCCATCAGCGAGCTGGCCGACCCGTATATCGCGGTGGGCATCGTGGATACCACGGACGAGGGAGTCATTGTCAGCGGGGCGAAGCTTCTGGCTACTCTGGCACCATTCTCCGACGAGATCTTCTCTCCTGTGTACAGGCCACTTCGGGAGGATGCGCCCGGGGACGAGATGTACTGTATTGGCTTCTCCATTCCCGTAAATACGCGCGGCCTCAAGTTCATATGTCGGCAGGCCTACGACGGCGGCCAGTCCCTGTATGACTACCCGCTGTCCGGTCAGTTTGACGAGATGGACTGCCTTGCCGTGTTCGATAATGTGCTCATACCTTGGGACCGAGTATTCTCCTATAGGGATGTAGCGCTGGGGAACGAGGCTGTGCAAAAGATCACTCTCTGGCGGTCGTACATGCAGCAGGTGGCGGTCAAGAATGCGGCCAAGCTGGACCTCATTATCGGCATGGTCCACCGCATCGCTGATGGCATAGGCATCAGCCGCTTCGATCAGATTCGGGAGAAGATCTCAGAGGTAATCGACACCCTTGCCACGAATCACGCCTATCTCAGAGCGGCTGAGGCAGACGCTGTGCCCGTCGACGGGGACCTGGGCGAAGGCATCTGGTTGGCTTCGGAGCCACTCATGGCCATGCGTCACTGGTACCCGGATGCCTACCAGCGGGTGACCCAGATCATTCAGCAGCTTTCCGCAGGTGGGCTGATGCTTACGCCTTCGGAGGCCGATCTGAAAGGTCCGCTGTCCGCTGACATTGAGAAGTTCTACCAGGGCGTCGACCTCAAAGCCAAGGACCGCATTCAGCTTTTTCGTCTGGCGTGGGACCTCATTGGCACGGAGTTCGGGGCCAGGCAGACGCTATACGAGCGCTACTTCAACGGCGACATAGTCCAGCTTCGCCAGCGCCGTTTCGCCTCCTACGACTACTCCCGCGCAGACGCAGTGCTGGCCTCCTTTTTCGACAGACTCTAAGCATTTGATGCGATGAATAGCTACGAATCTGGCTACTCTGGCCCAGCCGCGCCTGCTCGCACCCGAATTGCGATCGTGGGCAGCACCGGTTCAGGCAAGACCACGCTTGCCAAGGCCTTATCAGAAAGCCTGGGAGTGTCGCACGTAGAACTCGATGCCTTTCAACACGGTCCTGATTGGCTTCAGACACCTGAAAAGGAGTTTAGGAAGCTTGTGGACTGGGCGACATTGGCAGGCAGTTGGATCGCCGACGGTAATTACCATATCGCCAGGGTCATAGTCTGGCCCAGGGCCACGATGCTGGTGTGGCTGGACTACGGCTTCCCTCTCATCTTCCTGCGGCTTTTCAAGCGGACCATGCTCCGTGGAATTCTAGGCACGGAGTTGTGGAACGGCAATCGTGAGAAGCTGTGGCGGCATTTCTTCACCAAAGAGTCGCTCTTCCTCTGGCTGTTCCAGGAATACAGTAGGCGTCGAAGGGAAATCACCGAGGCTACTGCTCTTCCCGAATATGGTCACTTACAAGTCTTGAAATTCAGGTCACCTGCGGAATCTGAAAAGTGGCTGCATGAGGTCATAACCCGGAGTTTGTAGTATCATGATTTCCAGTTTATTAGTGGAGGATCATAGGACAGAATGGCGGGACATAGGGTAGCCGTGATACGCGGTGATGGTATCGGTATTGAGGTAATTGAAGAGGCGATAAGGGTTCTGGAGGCTGCGGCTCAGCAGTTCGACTTTACCTGTAATTTCACCGAATATCCGTGGGGCACGGACTACTATTTCAAGCACGGCGAGATGATGCCGTCTGACGGCCTCGACCTTATGGCCCAGCATGATGCAGTTTTTCTGGGGGCCGTTGGTCACCCCGATGTTCAGGACCACATCACGCTGAGCGGACTGCTTCTGCCCATCCGGCGCTCCTTCGATCAGTACGTCAACGAGCGTCCCAGCGTGCTATATCCCGGCATCACGTCGCCTTTGGCAGGCAAAAAGCCCTACGATATCGACATGATGTGTATTCGTGAAAACACCGAAGGTGAATACGCCGCCGTTGGAGGCTTCCTCTACCCGGGCACTCCGGATGAGATTGCCGTCCAGTCCGGTGTCTTCACTCGCAAGGGCTGTGAGCGTGTCATCACCTACGCCTTTGAGATGGCCCGCAAGCGCAACAAGAGAAAGCACCTGACGTCTATTACCAAATCCAACGCGCTGGGCTACGGCATGGTTCTTTGGGACCGTACCTTTAAGAGTGTTGCTGAGAAGTACCCGGATGTAGAGACCAATTCGCTGCTCATCGACGCGGCCTGCATGGATTTCGTGCGCCGGCCGGAGAGCTTTGACGTGGTGGTAGGCAGCAACCTGTTCGGGGACATACTCACCGATATCGGAGCTATTATCACAGGTAGCATGGGCTTGGCAGCCAGTGCGAATATCGATCCTACCCGGCGCTTCCCTTCCATGTTTGAGCCCGTTCATGGCACCGCGCCGGACATCGTTGGCAAAGGCATCGCCAACCCTATGGCGGCTGTGCTTTCAGCCTCAATGATGCTGCGCCACTTCGGCGAGGACGACGCTGCTGAGGCGATAGATAAGGCCGTTTTCTTCTTGCTGGAGCAGGGTGAGATTACCACGCCGGACCTCGGTGGTTCATCCAGCACCTCGCAGGTCGGCGACGCCATAATCAGTACTCTGGGCAAATAAGCAAGATAGGTTAACGGCATGGCTTCGACGAAAACAGACGCAGCTTCTAGCGAAGTTTCGCCTACTCGAAAATCAAAACCACCTAAAGTAACGGCGCAGGATGTCATGGAGTACATGGCGCCGGAGTATGGCCCTGCCGAGTGGTATTCCCGTTACACGCCCGCAGAAGAACTGGTCTACACGATTCTTTCGCAGCACACGTCGGACCTGAATTCCGAGCGGGCGTTTAACAATCTCATCGATACCTTTGGATCAGTAGAGGGCGTGGCTGCCGCCCCTGTGTCTGCAATAGAGAAGGCCATTCGTATGGGCGGGTTGGCCAAGCAGAAGGCCCCGCGCATCAAGCAGGTGCTGGAACAGATAATAGAAGAGAACGGCAACCTCGATCTCTACTTCCTGGCGGAGATGCCTTTAGAGGAGGCCAAGTCTTGGCTCAAGCGGCTGAATGGCATCGGGCCCAAGACTGCCGCGATCATCCTGTGCTTCTCCCTGGGCATGCCCGCCATGCCGGTGGACACACACATCTACAGGGTCTCACAACGGCTGGGGCTGATCGGTCCGAAGATCAACGCCGACAAGGCCCACGACATTCTGGAACCCATGGTCGCCCCGGAAGATGTATTCCCCTTCCACATGTTCCTCATTCGTCACGGGCGGCAGATCTGCAAGGCGCAGCGCCCAAAGTGTGGCGAGTGCCTGATGGGCTGGGGCTGTCCCACGAAGCCGAAGATTGAGCGCGCTATCGTTGCTGAGGCCAAAAAGAAGGTCAGGCGCAAGTCGACTTCTAAGAGGAAGAAGGCTCAATAGGCTAATCGGACTGTAGAATGGCGAACGGCCACCGCTTGCCCATCTGCCACTAGTCGTCCTTGTCTTTCTCACCTCTCACTCAATAGATCTTGTTCACCTTATATACCCGCGCTATACTTGAATACAATTTCCCGAATTCTTCAGTTCGTGAATATTTTAGGAGGTAACATGGTAAAGGTAGGTATCATCAACGTCACCGGATATGCAGGCATGGAACTGGCCCGCATTCTCCGACGACACCCCGATGCCGAAATTACTTCTGTTACAGGGCGAAGCCTTGCCGGTCAAAAGCTAGGCGAAGCTTTCCCTCACCTGTCGGACATTGACCTGACTATTACAGAGGACGTTACTGAGAGCGTGGACGTGGTCTTCTCCGCGTTGCCCCATGCTGCCAGCGCAGAGCGTCTCGGACAGGCGTTGACCAGCGGGGTCAAGGGCATAGATATAAGCGCCGACTTTCGCCTGCGCGATCTAGCGGAGTATGAGAGCTGGTACAACATCACGCACCCCTGTCCTGAGTACATGGAGGAATCCGTATACGGTCTTACGGAGCTGCACCGAGAGGACGTGAAGGCGACGCGCCTGGTAGCAAACCCTGGCTGCTTCCCCACGGCGTCGATCCTGGCGCTGGCGCCCGCCGTTAAGGCTGGCATCATAGGGCCGGACATCATCGTGGATGCCAAGTCAGGGGTGTCTGGAGCAGGACGTGGGGCCTCGGTCGCCACCCTGTATTCAGAGGTCAACGAGAGTGTGAAGGCCTACTCAATGGACGGCCATCGCCACCTGCCTGAGATTCAGCAGGAGCTAGACCTGCTGAGTAGCAATGGCCGGCTGCGCATCACGTTCCTCACACACCTGATACCGATGACCAGAGGCATCCTGTCCAGTTGCTACGCCAACCTGAATGAAGGCGCCCTCGCAACCGGCGAGGCTGCCAAGGCAGAGATAATGGAGCTATACAAAGAGTACTACAAGGACGAGACCTTCGTGAAGGTGGTGGACACGCCGCCAATGACCAAGCATACGTTAGGAAATAACGATTGCGTCATTTACCCGACGGTGGACATCCGCACAAACAGGCTTGTCGTCGTCAGTTGCATCGATAACCTGGTGAAGGGCGCTGCAGGCCAGGCAGTTCAAAATATGAACCTGATGTTTGGTCTGCCCGAGGAGCAAGGTCTGCAACAACTGGCCATGTATCCGTAACGCTCTTTGAAATTGGTATGAATCATTGTTGTCAGTCATGTTGCGGCGGACAGGCATAACCCTTAGAATTAAATGGTAGGGCGATAGCCATTGGGCTGCCCGGCGTTTCTTCGTGGCCCCATCGTCTAGAGGCCTAGGACAGCGGCCTTTCAAGCCGTAAACACGGATTCGAATTCCGTTGGGGCCACCACGCAGATACTGCTGAGCTTTCTATTCGACCCCTTTTCGCAGCTCTCCATGGTCTGACCGCAAATTTGCCCATGTATAAAAGTCTGAATCCACTACTTTTTTGAACCGGAACGGTGTAGTCGTCGCTCCACTATTGCTACGCTGCTAATCAACAGCACGCCAGCAAACGAAATCGCAACCTTGTTGCGAGTCTCCAACTTCTTAAATCTATTCAGCATCTTGCCATCTCCATCTAATGTATTAATTTTTACTTAACCTTATGATGCAAAATTAATGGCTGTGACTATGCTGGTGCGTTCCTTCATCTCTTGGTACTGAATATGCACGATGGAAGAAAAATGCGTGAATTAGCCGTCGCCCTCGGCTTTGGAGATTATGTGGCACTTTCCAGAATCACGGAACGACTGCCAGTAAGTTGCTGCAGCAGGACAAGAAAAAGCTATATACTTTTTTAGGAAAGGTTTACTTATTGAGCAAAGAGCGCTTCGGATGGTAGAGGCTTTTGCAGACCCTGGGTCATGATGCAGGTATGGCTTTAGTGTCGGCTGACAGCCGTGTACTGGCTGAAGATCGCTAACGACCAGGTGTGCGAGGTGGCTATCGATTGGCAAGCCAGCGTGGACAGCAAGGCTTGCGTTGGAAAAACTAGGAGTTAGCACTGGCATCGGACTAATGTTTATTTAGTACAGAACCGGATTATTTGAATTGAAAGGCTAATCCCCTTTCGCTCCTGCCCAACGGCGTCTCGAACCCGCTGTGGGGTTTTTGATTTTAGTCCCCATGTGCGTCACTATTCAGCACGTCTGGCTGGTCTGGGTATCCGACGCCTTTGTGATCATGGAAACCATTAAGACAAGGCATGAAAATTTCGTAGGCGACCTGTGTTCCTAATGCCCCTTACTGACCCGAAGTCACCGGCGGCAGCGATTGAAGGTAGAGCCACACGGCCTTTAGTTCGTCGTCCGTCATCATACCGAAGCGCTCCCAAGGCATGTCCTCTTTCTTTAACTTATTGCCAAAGGGAGTCGTCCCTGTCCGCAGCGTTTGAATAAAATCGTCTTCCGACCATGCCACTAAGGCACCGCCTCTGGTGAGGTTCGGAGCACGGACATCTGACTCACCAGGGATCTTTCCACCCCCAAGGTTCTCGCCATGACAGAGAGTACACATCACCGCTAAGTATTCGCCATAGCCTGTCGTCACTCCAGGCACGGGCACGCTGGGGCGCGTAGCTGTGTGGTCAATCGTGAGCGCCGGGAAAAGCGCCGAATCAAATACAGTAAGGATTCTTGCGATAACGCCTGCCTTGCTTTTCGGCACTTCGTTGTCGACAGGAGGCAGGGACTTAAGGTAGGCGATCATAGCTCCTAGGTCGTCGTCGCCTATCTCGGTGTATAGCTCGGACGGCATAACAAAAATGGCCTTACCGTCCCTGTTAACGCCGTGCCGAATTGCCCTCACGTAGTCTTCGTCGGTAAGGCTGCCTCCAACGCCGCCTACCCCGGATGTCAGGTTGGCCGGTGCAAACCTACCGAACATTGGGTCGTCTTCCAGCACTTGCCCCTCGAATTTCTCGCCGTGGCACTCCTGGCAGAGCGCGACTGCTTCGATGAATTGCCTTCCCCGCTCAATGCTGGCAGGGTCGGCAGGCACGTCAACCGCTGCTACTTGGAAGTCATAAGTCTTGGTCACGCGCATCCCGCCTATGCCTGACAGAATCACGACCAACAATATGAGAAGCGTAACCAGGCCGCCGAGGGTGATTCCTGTCCATTTCAGGTAACGCATGGCAATCGTCCTTGTGTCCCTTTAATTGACGTGTTAAACAGGTGGGTGGGTCTGATAGCAATAACCGTGAGCTTCCCCCGAGTCTATATCAAGCCCGAAGAAGCCGCCTCTTACGGGCTGGATTGTACCGGAATGATCGATAACGCGGAGCAGGCTACCCCAACACATCGCCGCTGGGTGGCACTGGCTCTGAGAGGAACGACGATCGGAACTGGACTCCCCAGCGACCGTCGATTTTCGTAAACAGCCACAGCGTTGGGAAGGCGTTGTACTCGGTGTCGTCCGCGTGCCGCCTGGACTGGTTGATGGCCAGATGGACCTTGTCCGGCCCAGATTGGATGGCCTCGATGGATGTGGTTGCCGTGTGGTGCCAACCCTGCTCTCCAAGGGACTCCGTCATGTTTTCTCCCCGGGTCGTAACGAAGTCACTGGCCTTTTCCCATACCTCGAACTGGTTTTGGCCGTTCAGCCGCCTGTGGGGGAAGTGCATTTCGGCGACCATTGCGTCGGTGTCTCTGGCGTTGAAGGCCGCATTCCATCGGTGGAACGCCGCTATTGCTTGCTCGGCGGAATCGCTCATGAGTTGCTCCAATCATTAGTAGTGGTGGGTGCGAGATGTAAGGGGCCACAAGGTGGTTTTTCTTAGTCTGACTTCGTATATCTGTATGGCCTGTAACTAGTTTCTTGGGCGGTTGGCTGACGTTGGCGATGTTGAATCTTCCCGATAAGGAATTTTAACAGCCGAATTCCTCGTTTAATGATCCAAGTGCCTAGAAGTACCAGTATCCAAAAGCCTGGAATCACGAAGCCGAAACCCAAAAGCAATATCCACCTAAGCCCGACCGCCACAAATTAGTCTGTGTTCCACAGTCTTGCCTTTAAGGCAGAACTAGTTGAGGGATCCCATGAACTGGGGTTTAGCATTTTCGACGCCTGGCCAGCATTGGCTGGAGGCTGCACCGTATCAGAGGGGAAAAACATCGTCAAGCTGAAATGCAATTGGGAATAGATCGCTCAGTACAAAAAATGCCAAATAAATACACAGCGATGTCAGATTTCACAGCAGTCATGAATGGGATTCGCACATGTTTCATCAAAATACGCGTTTGGAAGAAGTTACACTTTGCACTGTGTGGGATATTAGTATTTAAGTGAATTCTTTAATAACCCGTGGTTAAGCGTATGAGAGCATTTCCCGAAGATGACATTTCTCAGCAAGAACCACTCATTAGAACGTTAACCGGGTGGCGTATTTGCCGTGGTAGCATTGAATGGCTTCAAACTGGGTTTAGGTGCTGATGAACTTTTCCACTGACGATATAAAGAGGTATATTCAAGCGGGATGGGACGAGATGTCCATCGACTATCAGGTCGAGACGCATATCTCGTTGAACGACGTGCATTATGCTCCGCTCTGCCCCGGTGAGCGTGAGCTACAGATATTAGGGGAAGTATCCGGGAAAACTATTCTCGAGCTGGCGTGTGGCGCGGCGCAAAATTCCATTGCGCTGACCAAGATGGGCGCACGATGCGTGGGCCTGGACATATCCGCCAGGCAGTTGGCAGAGGCCAGTCAATTGGTGAAACAGGAGCGCGTGGGCGTCAGCCTGATAAAGGCAGATGGCGAAGCTCTTCGGATGTTCGGGGACGGCGTCTTCGATGTTGTGATCTCCTGCTTTGGATGGGAGTTCATTCCTGACCTAGAGGCCTGCTTCCTGGAGTGCCATCGAGTCCTCGCCGAGGGCGGCTTGCTCGTTGTTGGCACAACTCATCCTTTGACGGCCTTCGAGTGGGATGAGGATGGCCAGTTTCTGGCGGTTAGCGACTACTTCAGGCCTCCTATAGAGATATGGGATGAGCTTGAGGGGACGACGGCTCAGCAGGGGCTGACGTTCTTCAGGACCGTAGAGGAGACCTTCTCGACACTGGTGTCGACAGGGTTTCAGGTTGAGGGCATCTGGGAGCCATATCCCTACCCGATCAACGAAATGACTGAGGAAGAAAAGAAGTCCATTCCCTACGGAGGTCCGTTTTGGGAGGGCCAGTATGAACGGCTAAGCAAGGTGCCGTTCTCTATTGTTTATAAGGCTCGGAAATGCGTTTGAACAAGATTCGAACTAATCGAATATCTATTTTAACGCTGGCCCCTTTGGGACTGGCGTTTTTATTGTCGGCATGTTTTATGCCTATACCCCAGGTGCCTAATACGGCCTCGGGGGATACGGCGCGCGTCCCATATTTCACTGCCACGTCAAGCCCTACGCCGCCACCGACGCCACAGCCCACAGCGGAATCCTATGTATCCACTGGTGGTGACGTCGATGTAGAGCCTAAGGTAACAGCGACTCTAAACGTCTGGGTGATTGGCTCGCCAACGCCGATAGACCCATATGTGGCCTCTGCAGCTTCTGGGACTCCGTCGGCATCCGCGACTGCCGTAGTACCGACGGTTACCGCGATTGCGTCTGCTGCGACAGCTACTCCTTCGCCGACCGCAACCCCCAGGCCGCCCAGGCCCTCTCCGACGGCTACCATTGAGGCCCAGGCCACCCTGGTCGCTGTGCCGACCGTGGATTCGACGCCTGATTTGGCAGCAGACCTCAATCTCCGGCCAAAGGCTCCCGGAGGATGGGGAGCACCGCTTCTGGTGGCAAACGAGTCGGGGATACAGAAGAACACTGATCTCTATGAAGATGAGCAGGTCTTTGTAAGCTGGGCCATAACCAACGAGGGACCTGCCGACGTGCAGTCGCTCTTCTTTGTGGACCTAACGCTGGACGGCGTGATGCTTGACCGCTGGCGTAATAACCAGTTACCGGAGGGATTCATTGGGTCGGCGCCGGACTGGTCGCAGCTCCTGGAAAAAGTGCATCCAGATGCAGGGCCTCACACAATAGGCATCGTCGTAGATCCAACGAACCTTCTGCCAGAGTCGGATGAGACCGATAACACCTACGAGCAGGAGTTTACCTGGTTACCCTCAAGGTCCTCGGCAGAGCCCACGCAAGTTCCCAACAGGCTGCCTGACCTACAGCCGAAGGCCTCTGATGGCTGGGGAACAGCGTTGATTGCCACATCCTACCAGGGCGACTCTGAGGTCGGGCCTGTCTCTGTTGATTCCACGACTTACGTGAAGCTCGGAATGGAGAACAGGGGGCTGGTCAGCGTCGGCGACGACGTTAGCGTTCACCTGCTTCTCGATGGCATGACTGTTAGAGAGCTGACATGGTCTGGCCTGGTCTCTGGGCAGACGGTGAAAAGCTCCGAGTGGGACGACTTGCTGAGTATGGTCTCGCTCACTGAGGGAGCACATACACTTACCATGGTTATAGACCCTCACAACGCCATCAGGGAGTCTAATGAAGACAACAACACTCTGGAGCTAGAGCTGGAGTGGGCGACCGGTGCTGTGGAGCCAAAGGCTGTCTACGATGCGGCGTATCTGCTGCCAAGTCCGAGCTTTTTGCCCAACCTCTCACCAGGCTGGATATTCAGCTACGACGGCCCCATCGTGGTGTCGAACGAGAGGCTCAAGGGTGTGAACTCCCTTCTGACCGTGGATGAGACCTCCTATGTAGATGTCTCTGTCATGAACCGCAGCGTTCACGATGTGCCAGGTAGCTTCGACGTGGAGCTGTATTTCGATGGCTTCCTGGTTAAGGTATTCAGGATAACCGGAGGTGTGGCCCCCTCTCAGATAGCTCAGATAAGTGACTGGGACGATCTGAATAATCAGTTCTCGATCATGCCGGGTGAGCACACCCTTCGTATGGTCATCGACCCGACCGACGAAATCTGGGAAGAGCGCGAGGACGACAACGTTTATGAGACCACCTTCTTTTGGACGTCAGGCGAGCCGGACGTGCCGGAACCTATCGAGTACTGGGACTATGAATTAGAGGCCATGCTCAGTGACTTTGATGCCCTGATGGACTCCGAGCAACTCGTTGTTGATGACGATGGCCCCGCACTGATAGAGGATGCTCTTCGTCTGGCCGATGCTGGTTACTTCCTGGCCACGGGCGACAGCCTTCTGGACACCAGGGTGGACTTCTATCTGCTCAGTCATGAGGATTACGTGGCCTGGGTAGACTATAGCTATTCTGAGCGATTCGCCGTCGTCGAAGAGGAGAAGTACCAGGACCTCTATGATGAAAGAGAAACGTTCAAGAAGACCACTGGGTTCAAGGGCAGGCGCTTTGGTAAGGTCGCCATTGTCGTGGATGCCGAAAATACGATGTCGGTAGTAATGGCAACCTTGGCGCACGAGCTTGGCCATCTGCGGCAGGACATGGTAAATCCGTTACAGAGCGAGATCGAACAGTTCTATTCCGTCAACGCTATTCAAGAGGCGCAGGCCCAGCAGTTCGAGCGAGTTTTCTGGCTTCATATGGAAGACTTCATCGGCTCGCCACTATTGCAGTACCCTGATCACCAGGGATTCCGGAGTTACATAGATTCGCACATTGGCAGTTGGCTCGAGGACGTGGATGCGGACGTGCATAACCTGGGTTTCCTATTGCAGTGGCTAGTAATCCTGGACGATCCAGAGCTGATTCAATTGAGGGGCGAATTGGAATCTACAGGGCAACTGAGCATTGAGTCATCGGGTGAGCTGTTCAACTATATGGTGAACCTGCCCTCTAGCAGCATGGTGACCTATGCCGATGAGAGGCTCATCTCTTTGGAGACACACCGCGATACGATACTCGCGTTGGCCAAGAGCAGGCTAATAGAGGGACTTCATCCAGATAGCGAAGGTCGTGGAGCGCTGATTACACCAGGACTCTTGGCGCCGTAAGACGGGAGCTAGCCTCCGCCGACTGCTCGGACGATCTCTACCTCGTCGCCATCCGTCAGCGTGATGCTTTCCAACTCGTCTCGTTTCATTACCGTGCCGTTGTACGCGACTGCTATGAAACGCTTGTTGACGTTCATAGTGTCCAGGTAACTGATCAGGTTGGTAGGGCCCTCTAGCTCTTTTGATTTGCCATTAATTGTTAGTGTAATCATTCTCGCCTCGCCACCTCTGAGGAGGTAACGCTGGCCCAGGCCTGCCTCATTTTTGATGACAGGGCGCGGGCTGAATTTTCAGGATTAGGGCTCTGTGTTATCGCAGTGATGGCCGCTGCACCAGAGGCTCCTGCCGTCATGACCGAGCCTATATTTTCTGCCGTGATGCCACCTATGGCCAGTACAGGAACATCGATTTTAGCAGTAACTTCTTTCAAGCGTTCTAGGCCGCCAGTCTCGCCGTCAGGGTGCGATCCACTGGGGAATATCGTGCCAAGAACGACCAGATCAACGCCTTCATCCCGAGCCCTTTCGGCGCTCTCTAGACTGTGCACTGAGCGACTTAGCAGAAGCTTGCCTTTGCTTAATTCTTTGGCGACCTCCGTGGGAAGCCCTTCTTCGCCAAGCTGTACGCCGTCTGCGCCGCATGCGATTGCCACATCCACCCTGTCGTTAATTAAAAGAAAGGCTCGGTCTAGCGTGATCTCTCGCACTTGCAATGCTAGCTCGTAAAGTTGCCCGGACGGCAGGTCCCTTTCGCGCAACTGCACCAGGTTAACCCCGCCTGACACCGCCTCGTCGACCACCTCAACCAGGGGGCGGCCTTCACACCGATTTCGGTCTGTAACAAGGCAAAGCCAGGGTAAGCCTGGGTTCATATGCCGGTCTAGCTCGTGCCGGTTGCCGAGGCGGCCATGCCTTCGGTCGGGCTGCTGGCGGTGGCTACCTGCTTAAGGTCGATACGTCCAGCCTCGAATGCTAATCGGCCAGCCTCTACGCCCAGCTTGAAGGCCTTACCCATCTTGGCAGGGTCGGCCGCTTGGGCTATGGCCGTATTCACCAGCACAGCAGACGCACCAGCCTCGATTGCTGCCGCGGCGTCGGAAGGCACTGCTAGTCCGGCGTCTACCACTACGGGCACTTTTGCGTTGGCAATGATGATGCGTATTTCGTCGATTGTAATGATGCCTTGGCCCGAGCCGATTGGAGAACCAAGAGGCATTACTGTTGCACAGCCCAGATCTTCCAGCCTCTCAGCCAGAACTGGGTCTGCGTGAATGTATGGCAAGACTGTGAATCCCTCTGACACCAGCTGCTTGGCAGCCTCGTATGTGCCAATAGGGTCTGGCAGCAGGTGTGAGGCGTTCGGAATGACCTCCAGCTTCAGCCAGGTAGAGCCTGTGACCTCCCTGGCCAGGTGGGCCGTGAAGATAGCCTCCTCCGCCGTCTTGCAGCCAGCGGTATTTGGGAGAATTGTGTACTTGTCCCAATCAAAGTAGTCAAGGATATTTTTCTCGTTAGGACTATCCAGGTCCAAGCGTCGAATTGCCACGGTGATGATTTCCGCGCCCGAAGCCTCAATGGACGAGACCATCTCCTCCATACTGCGGTGCCGGCCCGTTCCGACCATTAGCCTGGATGTGAATTCGCTGCCACCTATTACCAGTGGGTCGCTCATCTAAAGACTCCTGTGAACTCGTTATTCGGTGTGTGTAAAATACAAAAACCGCTGACTTCATGCCAGCGGTCTGTACACAACCATTGCTTGGTAAGTCCCTGCGCTGGCATTACCCAGGTCAGGTGCAAGGGGTCGCACCGAACTGTCGGAGCCTCTCAGCCTGGCTATTCCAAGCTCCCCTACCTATCTAAATTATTCAGTTGTCAGCCCATCCAGAATAGCCCACGACCCCCCAAATGTCAACGAGAACGGCCCAGTAAGGCCTGTGGTGGCATATTCGGCGATTATGCATGGAACAAATTGCAGGCGGCTGTCGTCAATATATCAGGCGAGGGTACATTTGGGCTGATAGACATGGCCGCAGATGTAGACCTCACTCCTTGTAACACGCAGGTCTGTTTAATATGATTCGGTCCATGAAAAGCTTAACTGTACTGGTTTCCCTCGTATTCTTGGTGCTAATGGCGGCTTGCTCCAGTTCGCTTGTCAGCAAGACTGGCGTCGCGCAATTCGCATCGGATTCGGCTGGCGCACCTGATGCCTCTCGTGGGGTTCCTAGTCCGCCCATGGCGCCAGCGCCTGCTCCCGAACCTTCTCGATCTTCTCAGGGTCCATCTGCACCAGCCGCCGTCGCTCCAGCTGGTCTTCCTGGCAATCCTGGCAATCCAGGCGGTTCTGGATACGGGGGGAGCTGACGGCGACTCAGTCTTTAAAGAAGAGTCTTTCGGCGAAGTAGAAGGCGGCACGGATGCTCAGGCAGCGCTAGTAAGCCAGCAGCGCATCATCATTCGCACCGTCAACATGCAACTGGTGGTCAGAGAAATTGCCGGTTCCGTCGATGGCATTTTCCTACTGGCCAAGAATGCTGGTGGTTGGGTTGTCAGCTCTAACCGGTCTGCAAAGCACATAGGTTCCGTCGCCGTGCGTGTACCTGCGGACCAGCTAGATGCCTTCGTCCTCAGCCTGCGAAACCTTGCGGTGGAGGTGGACTCGGAGTCATCCACAAGCGGAGACGTAACAACCGAGTACGTAGATTACAAGTCCGAGCTGACGGTCCTGCATACCACAGAGGAGACGCTTCTTGGGTTCCTGGACCAGGCTCGTAGTGTGGAGGACGCTCTTGCGGTGCAGAGAGAGCTTTCCAAGTTGCAGGCAAACATAGAAAGCATACAAGGCAGGATCAAGTTCCTTGAAGAGACTGCTGCCTTCTCGTTAGTGAGTGTTGGTCTGCGTCTCGCACCTGTTGATATGCTGGTCATCGCCGGTGATAACCAGACCTACAGCGTTGGTCACTCCGCCACTTTCAAGGCGGAATTCGTACCGCCCGTCGACATGGAGATAGATGAATTTTTTACCGAGTGGGACTTTGGCGATGGCACACCGAAGATTATAGGAGTCGGCTCCTCAGCCTCTTTAGATGATGAGGGAAGGCGGTTTACTGCCACAGTCAGCCATATTTACTTTGACGACAGGGAGTCGCCATACATAGTGGAGATCAAGATAACCGGAACTGGAGATGGCGTCGCTGAGGGTGAAGCCTCCTTCATAGCGACCGTGACGAGGATTCCTTCTATAGAGGTGTTCTCTGATCAGCGTATAGAGGTCGAAGAGGGTGATGAGGTCGAGTTTGTAGGCTCTTTTACCAGACCTGAAGGACTTCGTGAGATCGAGTACACGTGGGATTTCGGAGACCAAACGGCACCCATAAGCGTTAAGCCTGCCGACGGTGTCACCAGGGCGACGGCCACTCACACTTACGCCGATCACAGGCTTGACGTTTACCGCGCTACCCTAACGGTGACGGCACAGAGCGACGTCGGGGAAATTAAGACTGTCAGCCATATCAGCGTGTTCGTGACTGAATCTAAAGGCCTTGTGATCTCTGGATGGAGCGCTAGCGATACCGGCAAGACTGCCATTCGCACACTCTCTGTAGTTGCCCAGGTGTTTGGCTCCGTGATTATCTGGATTGCCATATTCAGCCCTGTTTGGCTGATAGCCGGAGCCGTCTTTATCTTTGGCAGGCGCAGGGTTCGAGCCAAGCGCAAGGCACGGGCCGAGTCCATGCCAGCTGAAGAGCAGATCGAGACCGGCAGTTCTGAAAACGAATAGGAATTAGTATTCTGAGCTGGACGATGTTTAGGCGTCGTCCAGCTTTTGATTTTGGAAGAGAGTAAGAAAAAAAGTGGTTGTAAGACACTTCACTGTAACGGGATTCGTGGTCCACGAGGGCAAGACCCTACTGCACTGGCATCCCAAGGTGAAGATGTGGCTGCCGCCCGGTGGTCATATAGAGGCGAATGAGGACCCTGTGCAGGCTGTGGTTCGAGAAATAGAGGAAGAGACTGGAGTTCAGGCGGAGGTAGTGTCCACTGGAGCCATCATCGATATGGCCTACCCTACTCACGTAGTGGCACCCTACACCATCATGATCGAGGATATCGACGATCCGGTGCAGGGCTTCCACCACCACATTGACATGATCTACTTTTGCCGTCCGACCGGCTCGCCAGGGCCTATCCATGAAGGATGGCAGTGGGTCGATAGGCAGAGTCTAAAGGACGGCCTCGCTATGCCCAACGGCCAAGGCGACAGTGTGCCCCCGCCTGAAGATGTTAGGCTATTGGCATCCCGTGCCTTTGAGCTTATCAGCTAGGCGGTCATGTACAGGCCAGCGGCCTCGATGCCGGCTCTAGCCACGTCCTCATCCTCTTTCGAGTTGCCACCGCTGGCACCCACGGCACCCGCGATCTCCCCATCCTTGAAAACAGGCAATGCTCCCTGGCTCATGATGAAGTTGCCCTCTTGCATGACCGTGAATGCCGAGAAGACAGGCGATCGCGATCGCTCCTCCAGGTCGACGCTTGGTGCGCCAAAGGTCGCTGAGGCAATTGCCTTGCCTCGTGAGATCGTCGGCGTCCTCCAGGAAGCGCCGTCGGTCTTGATCATGGCTATGAGGTCGCCCCGGGAGTCCGTGACGGATACGCTCATCTTCACGCCCATCTCGAAAATCTTGGCCTTGGAGCCAGCAATTATCTGCTCCGCCTCGGCTAGGTTAATGGTTGGCAAATTCTTTCCTCCGGTTGTTGATTCCTATCAGCTATTTACTTTAGCAGACTGGACGCTGAGTAATCTCAGTTGCAATCTTGCGAGATAGATGCTGACCGTAACCTGCGCTGGCCAGAAGCTTTCTGTCTTCCACCATCACCTTGCCTCGCAGCACAGTCGTGATAGGCCATCCTTTGGCCTCCCATCCCTCCCATATGCTGTAGTCCTCGAGGTGCAGATCGTCTAAAGTGAGTGGACGCTGGAATGAAGGGTCGATGATAGCGATGTCGGCGTCGCTGCCGGCAGCTAGAGCGCCCTTCTTAGGATACATGCCGAATATCTTTGCAGCATTGGTCGAAGTGATGTCCACGAAGCGCTCCAGGGACATGCCGCGCCGTTCCACGCCTTCGCCATAAGCCACGCCCATGCGGGTCTCGATGCCGTTGTGGCCGCCTGTGACATCTGCCACTGTCCTGAAGCGAATCTTCTCTTCCCATGTGGTGGAAACCAGATCCGTGGCCACTGTGGATAATCTCCCGTCCAAAAGGCCGTCCCATAGCTCGTTGGCATCGTCGGGCGACTTCAGCGATGGGTACGTGTGGTACTTCATGCCGTTGTCCTCGCGATAGTTCTCGGCATTGAAGCAGGCGTAGTTGTGAAGCGTCTCCCCGTAAATTGGAAGGCCTCTGCTGCGCGACCAGGCGACGGCGTTGACGCCCTCTGATGCGCTGACGTGCACGAAGTAGACGGGGCAGGACTGCTTTTCAGCCAGTCGGATCACCCTGTGGAAAGAGACGTCTTCCGAGAGGTTATTGTGAATGTGGTGCATGTTCCACCAGTCCCACTGATCGCGCTCCTGAGCGTGGTCGTAATTAAAGTGGACCATGTCGTCGTCTTCAGAGTGCACCAGCAGCATTCCTCCGTTGGCCGCTATTTTTTCCATAATAGAAGCCAGCGTTCCGAACTCCGTCTTGTTATTCTGCATCTGGGGGCTGGGTGGTCGAATGCTGGTGGTGAATATCTTGAAGCTGGCAAAGCCTTCCTGAATTAGCTCAGGTATCTGGTTAACAGCCTCGTCGCTGGTGCCGTTGGTGAAGATAGGGTGGTAGGAGTAGTCGGTGTATCCGTTGCCTTTCCATCTCTCTGCGGCCTCATCCAAGGCGTGGCGAATGTCGTGACCCGGCACCTGCGTCGCGAAATCAAGCACCGTCGTGGTGCCGCCCCAGACGGCAGCCAGCGACACCGGCTCGGCAGGAGAGCGCTCCGGCTGACGAGGACCGCCGATGTGTGCGTGAGGCTCTATCCCGCCGGGTACAACAATCTTGCCTGACGCATCGATTACCTTGGCACCGTCGGTGGATATTGTGCCTGGCTCGGTGATGGCGGCGATGGTTTCCCCCTGGACAACCACGTCCCATTGGCCAACGCCTGACGGTGTGACAACCTGACCTCCGGTAATTATCAGATCAACCATGTGCGACCTCCTATCGTTGATGAATACGTGTAATAATATTGTGACTCTATCCGCAGATGTTTCGATAAAAAAAGCGCTGTTAGATGAGGTTGGGCACCCTTTTCGCCGGATAATACGGGCGATGCCATACGGTGTCAAGACATGCGTTTTGTGGGGTTTTACATTATTTACGGCGACGCGAAGCCGTGCTCCTGTTAAAGACCCACGCCAAACGCAAACCAACGGTAGAATTGAATGTGATCAAATCGGGCAATATTTATGGATGAGAGACCGCCCGCGACTTGACAAAATTATTGATCCTACATTAACGTCAAAATTGGTGAAAGTCTTAGAAACCATTTAATCAATTGAAACCTCGTGTTGAGACAAACTTGTTCGATGTGAGGCTACAGACATCTTCACATCCGGTGTTTCTTTCGGCGTTTGGCCGCCCATCCAGAACGACGGTTCACAGACCGATACGCATGTGAGTGAGCGATATGACAACAGAGAAATTCGTAATAGAACTTCAAGATGATACTCAGCCTCTTAAACACTCTGGGCTTCTTCAGCTATCCAGTCTGGCTGGCGATGACCTGTTTGAGTTCAAGAATACCTGGTACACCCTTACGGAACCACGTAAGGGACAGATCATGTCCAAGCTCGTTGAGCTAGGTGAAGACCATGTTGAGATGGACTTCACGGCCATGTACAGGGCTCTCTTAAACGACGACAACGAAGATGTCCGCGAACAGGCTGCCAAGGGGCTCTGGGAGTGCGATGACCGTGTGGTCATTCGACCCCTTTTGGTCCTCTTGAAAAATGACCCCTCCCCTAGAGTGCGGGCTTCTGCCGCGACGACTCTTTCCAAGTTCACAGAACTCTTTCAGCAGGGCAAAATCTTGAGCCGTGACGGCGACAAGATTCGTAACGCTCTGCTTGAAGTCATCAGCGACGAGGAAGAGGAGGCCGACGTCAGAAGGCGGTGCATTGAAGCGGTCGGTAGCTTTAATACTATCGAGACTACTGAGATCATTCGTGAGGCTTACAAAAGCGATAACCCGGATATGCGCCAGAGCGCCGTGTTTGCCATGGGAAGTAGCTCCGATAGCCAGTGGTTGTCCATTATTATGAACGAGCTGGACAGCGACTCTCCGGCAATGCGATATGAGTCAGCTAGCGCCTGCGGACTGCTAGGTGACGAGTCATCGGTGCCTCATCTCATTGCGCTGATAAAGGACGAAGACTCAGAGGTACAGGTTGCCGCCGTGCAGTCAATCGGCAACATAGGCGGGACATTGGCCAAGCGAGCCTTGCAGCAGGCATTGAGAACGGGTGAGGATGCTGTCGAAGACGCCGCTGAAGAGGCCATGGCCAACATCGACTTTGATGACGACCCTCTGGGATTTCGCTTCCAGGGTTAGGCCTGGGTTGGACCCAGGGTTGGCCAAGATGGCAGACCGTCGTTAGCCAGCGTTGTGTTCCGCGAAGACCAGCGCTGCAGCACCGATAAGGCTTACGTCGTCGCCCAGTTCTGACTTCATAACTGGCCTTCTGTCCTTCAGATGTGTCATGGCGTGGCGCTGAATTTCCCGGTTGATCTCCGGCAGGAACATGTCCAGGTTCTGGGACATGCCTCCGCCAATGACGATAAGCTCTGGATCGAAGATGTGCATGAGGCTGACGATGCCTATGCCGAGGTTTGTCGCCACCTCTTCCATCAGCGACTTGGCCAGAGCGTCGCCTGCCTCGGCCTCCTGCGCTACAAGCTTTGCATCCACAGTAGACGCGTCTCCCCCAGCGGCCTCTAGCAGACTGCTGGACTCCCCTGCCGAAAGTCGTTCGAAAGCAATTCGCGCTACCGCCGTTCCCGAGGCCATTGCTTCCAGGCAGCCAGCGTTGCCGCAATTGCAGGCAGGCCCGTTCTTGTCGATGGTGATGTGGCCGATCTCTCCGGCAAAGCCCTTGTGCCCAGTATATAGCTTTCCGTCGATGATGACCCCGCCACCTATGCCGGTGCTCAGCGTCATGAAGATCATGTTGTCGGTTCCTCTGCCTGCGCCGAACGCGTGCTCACCCATTGCTCCCAGTGTAGCGTCATTGGCCAGAGAAACCGGGAGTCCTAGCTTATCTTCCAGATACTTCTTGGGTGAGAACAGATGCCATCCCTCCCCGTGAAGGTTGGGAGGGTCGTACATCTCACCTGTTTTTGAATCAATTGGACTGGCCACTGACAGGCCCACGCCAACAAGGGACGAGTTGTCGTTCGTTGCTTTCACCTCGAGCAAAGCATTCGCGAGGCTTTCCATGACAGCCTCGCGACCGGCATCGGCTCGTGTGCTCTCCATCTGACGTTCAACCAGAGTGCCCGAGTCTGTTACCAGGGCAACTCTCATGTTTGTGCCACCAAGATCAGCCACCAGCGATAGTAGTGCCATGCCGCAACTCCATTTCAATTTACAGGCATAATATCTCTTTTTGCCTGAGGTTCCTAGGTAAACATTTTCGTATAGGAATCGAACAAGAAAAATCCTACGTGATGCTATAATGCGCTGGAAGTCCGGGTGCAAAAGGTCTTATGTTCATGGTCATAGAGTGCCTAAAAGAGCCTTTCATCTCATTGAGCTAGCATGGGATAGGCAGCCCGAATTGGGATTCGATTGGTTTAAATTATGGCACTCCTTAAATTTTTGGAGCCGATTTTATTGATGGAAATTAAGAAGATAGCCATTATAGGAGCAGGACTCTTGGGGCATGGCATAGCCCAGGAATTTGCCATGGCGGGGTATAACGTTAGCCTCCACGATCTTTCCGAAGACATTCTGGTTCAGGCCAAGGTCAACATGGCCCGCAACCTACGGACGTTGGCAGAGGAAGGCCTGGTGGACGGAGCGCAGGCTGAGTCTGTGCCCGAACGTGTTCGCACCAGCACCGACTTGGCCGAGGTCGTTCGAGATGCCGATTTCGTAATCGAGGCCGTCTCCGAAAATCTGGAGCTTAAGCAAGAGATATTCGCCCAACTGGATAAGCTGTGCTTGGACCACACGATTCTCGCTAGCAACTCCTCTACGTTCATGCCCAGCAGCGTGGCGTCGGCGACCAGCAGGCCTGACAAGGTCGTGGTGACCCACTACTTCAACCCGCCATATCTGGTTCCCGCGGTGGAGGTTGTCCGCCACGAAGGCACTTCTGACGAGACCTTCGATACCGCTTTTAACCTGTTTGAGAGCATCGGCAAGAAGCCCGTTCGTGTGCAAAAAGAGTCCCTGGGATTCATCGGAAATCGACTTCAGGCTGCTCTGGTGCGCGAGTGCTTTTCGCTTGTGGAAAAGGGCATCGCCAGCGCAGAGGACATCGACGCACTAGTGCGTTATGGACTGGGTAGGCGCCTCTCGGTAGCTGGCCCACTGGAGATCGCGGACGTGGCTGGCCTCGACATCTACTCGGCGATTATGTCTTATATATTGCCGGACCTCGATGATTCGATAACGCCTCCCAAGGCTATGGCTGAGAGCGTCGACAAAGGAGACCTGGGCGTTAAGACTGGCCAGGGGACGTATGCGTGGACCGACGACTCATCGGAAGAGATGAGGCAGCGTATCGCGAGAGCGCTGATCGAGATTCAGAAGTGGTCGACCTAACAATGTCTTGCTTGATTCTAAGGTCTACCAACATCCTCGAAGCAGCCTTGAATGACGCGGCTCGCCGGTTCTTGCTCTCCGAAAGCGGAGGCCATTAGCTCTTGGCCACAGTAGGCATAATAGCGAACCCAGCAGCCGGCAAGGACATTCGGCGACTCGTTGCCCAAGGGCGATTCGTTCCCAACCAGGAAAAGGTCAACATCCTCAAGCGAGTCCTGGCGGGCCTAGACGCTCTCGGAGTGGAGCGAGTGGTAATGATGCCCGACATGTCGTTTCTTGGCAGGGGGGCCCTCGATAACACCAACTTCGCACTGACGGTGGATTTCCTGGAAATGCCAGTGTTTAACGAGGAGCTAGACTCCACACGGGCGGCGGGCATGATGGCTGACATGGAGGTCGGAAGCCTGATTACGCTGGGTGGAGACGGTACTAACAGGGCCGTCGCCAAGGGTTCTAGGAACATACCTATTGTTCCTATATCCACCGGCACAAACAACGTCTTCCCTGAATTGGTCGAAGGCACCATTGCTGGTCTGGCCGCAGGGGTCGTTGCATGCGGCATGGTCTCTGGCGAAGACACGATTATGGCCAGCAAGCGTCTTGAGATTTCGGTTGATGGCGAGATGAGGGACATCGCACTGGTGGACATCGCCATCTCGAAAGAGCTCTTTGTCGGTTCCCGGGCCGTGTGGAATATGGACACTATAGACGAGCTATTCCTCACGCGAGCCGAACCCACAAGCATAGGGTTGTCTGCAATCGGAGCCCAGCTGCGGCCGACATATATGGCCGACCAGCGAGGTGTCTACATTAGGCTTGGACCTGGAGAGATGACAGTCCTGGCCCCTGTGGCCCCGGGCTTGATTACGCTTGTAGAAATAGCCGACTGGTCAACGATTGAGTATGGCCAGACAGTCCCTGTAAAATTAAGCCAATGCACGGTAGCGCTGGACGGCGAACGTACCTTTAGCCTGAAGTCCGGCCAGGTAGCCAGCGTGTGCCTAACAAACGATGGGCCGCCTGTGGTGGCCATAGATGCTGCGCTAAGAGAGGCAGCACTAAACGGTTCATTTCACAGTTCTTTCCAAGGAAGGTCTATATCTAAATGAGATTCAACTCCCGAAGATCAACGGTCATGGCGAAGAACGGCATGGTTGCGACTAGCCAACCTCTGGCGGCCATGGCGGGTCTGCGCATGCTGATGAACGGTGGCTCAGCTGTCGACGCTGCGGTTGCTGCTGCGGCTGCGCTTAGCGTCGTGGAGCCACACTCGACCGGTGCTGGCGGCGACCTGTTTTCGCTGGTCTACAACGCATCGGACAAGAAAGTCTACTCTCTGAATGCCAGCGGCCATTCTCCAGCGGCGGCCTCTGCGGACGAGTTGCGCCAGAAGAACATGCGTCAGATTCCAGACGACAGCCCGTATTCGGTCACGGTGCCGGGAGCGGTAAACGGCTGGCAGGCGCTGCTGGATAAGTTCGGCAAGATGCCAATGTCGGAGGTATTGAAGCCAGCCATCGCATACGCCACAGACGGCTATCCCGTATCGGAGATAATCAGCGAGCACTGGCAGGGCGCAGTTTCCAGGCTGGAGGCTCAGCCATCCGGCGCAGAGCTTTTGTTGGATGGGAAGGCTCCTGTGCCCGGCGAGTTGATGAAGCTGCCGGAGCTGGCCAGCACGCTATACGCCATCGCCGAGGGCGGCGCTGAGGCTTTTTACAAGGGACCCATAGCTACCAAGGTCGCGGATTTCGTGCAGGGCCTTGGTGGGTGGCTTACCGCTGAGGATATGGCAATCCACTCCGCCGACTGGGTGGACGCGATCTCCACGGACTACCGGGGCGTGACCTGTTGGCAGTGCCCGCCAAACAACCAGGGCGTCAACGTTCTCATGGCTCTCAACTTGGCGGAAGGATTCGATCTCTCGGGAACAGGATTTCAAGAGAGCGAGACCTTTCATCACATGATCGAGTGCGTTCGGCTGGCCATGACCGACGGTATGTACTTCGTCACAGATCCTTCCAAGATGAGCATGGAGACCAGCAAACTTATCTCAAAGGCCTATGCAGACGAGAGGCGTTCGCTGATACATCGCAACGCCGCCATTGCTGATCTGGAAGTAGGCGACCCCAATATCAAGAGCGACACCGTATACATCACCGCAGTTGATAGCGAGGGCAATGCCTGCTCGCTTATCAACAGCGTCTATTCGGATTTTGGCACAGGTCTGGTAGTGCCTGGAACCGGAATGGCCCTGCAGAGTCGAGGGGCTTCCTTCACACTTAACGCGGACCATGCCAACGTGCTGGAGCCCAACAAGCGGCCCTACCACACGCTCATTCCTGGCATGGCGACGAAGGGGGACGATCTATGGCTCAGCTTCGGCGTTATGGGGACGGTGCAGCAGGCGCAGGGCCAGTTGCAGGCGCTGGTCAACATGATCGACTTCGGCCTGGACCCGCAGGAGGCGCTGAACGCTCCTCGGTTTAGCTACCGACCAGATAGTGGCGTCATTGGCCTGGAGTCTACGGTGTCGGGAATGGTGGCTTACGAGCTAAGGTCCAAAGGACACAAGACCGAGATACACGAGCCGCACGCGCTCTACTTCGGCGGGGGGCAGATCATCGAGAGGGATTCTGAATCTGGTGTGCTAAAGGGTGGTAGCGAGCCGCGCAATGATGGCTGTGCTGTGGGCTACTAAAGGCGATCGCCTAAGCCCAGGCCTGAGCCTAAAGGCTACTCCTCTGAGGCTCGCATCTGTTGGGTGATGCTGCGTGCCCAAGGCGTGCTGGATAGCTCGCATAAGGTACCGCTCTTGGACATGAAGCGACTAGTAATCTGCTTCCAGGGTTCCGTTCTTGGCCCATGCTCGAAGGTTGCTCCCGCCGCTGACATCTCGCCGTGGGTCTCGCTCACGTCATCTACCTCGAAACCGACTGAGAAGCCGAGCGGGATTCGGTCCGCTGCCAGCGCGTTGCCAAAGGTAGCTTCAACTGCTGCCTTCCGCGACCAGATACCGTAGTGAAGCACACCAGGAATATCTACTGTGGCGTAGGCACCTTCTGACAAAGTATTGACGGAGAGCCCCAGCACATCAGTGTAGAAGCTTACTGCGGAGTCGAAGTCCTCTACGACTTCTGCGATGCCAGCAACGTGCCTGATCATTCTAAATACCCAACAAACATCGCAGCGTCCGCCTGTCGGCCGGGGCACCAATGCGAGGTTTGGCCTTCCGGCTGGCATTGCAGTGTGTTCTTGAGAGCTTGTCAGTTGGTCCTGCCGAGCCCTCAAACCTGATCCTATGCTTCGTGCCTGGTTTAAGCTTGTACACAACCGTTCTGGCTAACGGTCCCCTGCATTCCGTCATATTCGCTACCTCCTCGGTGTTTTCAATTAGCCCTAATTTCGCCTGTGTCTTTGAAGCTTATCCCTTGAAGATGCCGATGTTGTTTCCTGCTGGATCAGAGAAGATTGCGAATGATCCGACGCCGGGAATAGGTGTAGGCTGCATAACTGCCTGGCCACCAAGGGCAACCGCGCTGTCCAAAGAGGCCTGTAGGTCTTCCACCTGCACGTAGAAAATTACGTAACTTTCGGGCATATCGCCCGCCGTTTCCATAAGCCCGCCGGTCATGCCGCCCTCGGCGGTCTCAACCATTCGGTATCCGCCCATCTCTTCCAGGGAGTTTATTTTCCAGTCGAACACTCCGCCGTAGAATTCCTGCAACTTGGCGGCGTCCCTACCAGCGATTTCCTAATGTACTATCGGATTTGCCATTGCTTGCACCTCTGGTAATTGGTTAGGTGTATATTTAATAGAACAAATGTATTGCAGAACATTTGTGCCTGTCAAGGGGCGATAAATCACTAAAAAGAGGGATTATTAATTAAAACGAAAAACCAAGCGTTTTGGTTTGCTTGGCGGATTAGAAGCCAGAGACGACTGGCGTCAAGAGCTTTAACTTTGGCTGAGTGAAGGTAGGAAATACAATGATGCCCGGCGTTGCCGTCGCCGTCGCCTTGAGCAGCGGCGGGGAAATGATCACAAGGCACCGGAATGAGGCCTCAAGCGCCGTATCTGCGGTGATTTCGAACTTGATCGTAGGCTCAGACGACGTGATTGAGCCTGACCAACCTGTGAATCCACAGCCTCTTGCAGCTAGTGCGCGAACGACGATGACCGTTCCTTCTGTATAGGAATCGCCCGCATCTGCTGGCGGAGAAACGCTAATGGAGCCTTCAGTTGGCAGGACAGGTAGTATTTTCACAACGTGTCTTGGTGCGGGCGTCGGCGTGAATGTCGGCACAGGAGCAGCCGTTGCTGACGGAGACGCTGTTGCGGTAGGCGATGCCGTAGCCGTCGCCGTAGACGCTACTGCCGGAACAGGCATGGGAGTCTCGGGGACGGCAGTAAGCGTAGGCTCAGGCACCGGGAGCATGGCAGTATCAGGCTGGAACGACAAGGCAAAGGTGCTCTCCGTATCTGAACCAGTCCTGTTTTGGAACGATACCGTCAGTGCGTGGGACACGTAGTCCTGGGTAACAGGTATCTCGAAATCACCGGTGGCTTCAAGCAGCTCATCGTCGAACAGCATTGTTGGCAGGCCTGCTGTCGCTAACCCTTGAATGAACGTCTGGTCTGTCTCCGAAGCTGCGACATTGATCTGCAGACCGTTACAGGTAACCTCCCACTGGACCTGTAGGATTATCAGCCCTGGGTGCTCAATTGTGATTTCGAAACCCTGCTCCTGTTGCGGACTCAATTCCATTGCGCCTGCCAGCGGTGAGGTTTCTGTCACAATGACGGGAGACGCTGCTTGAGGTGAATCGACGTCAGAGCTTCTGCCTGAAAAAACGATTATTAACGCGATAATTGCTATCAGCGCAACAAGGGACGCTATGGCAGCAGGTATCGCCCAGCCTGGCAGCTTTGGCGGAACCGTCAGCGAGCCGTGCAATTCCGAAGCTGGCACAGCGCCTTTTGGATCGGTGACCGCTATCTGAAATGGGTTCGATATTGGCAAGCCCCGCAGAGACTGCTGGATCGTAGTTACAGTGAGCGTAACCTCTTTTGATTCACCGGGCGCCAGTCGTGGCGTCTGCGTGGGGAACGTGAACCGCAAGGCCCCCTGTGGGTCTGTGCCGCTCAGGCCGGCTTCGACATCGGCGTTGCCGGAGTTCGTAAGACTGGCCGTGTACTACGCGCTAGCCCCAGTCAACTGCTGGGGGTGCATCTCCGAACTGACCTCATAAAAGGGCTCCACTTCCAGCGAGCAAGCGACCTCCACGTTGGTAGACGGGTCTTTGCGGGAGGCAACTTTCACCGCAAAGGGGTACGTTCCCGCCGTGGAGCTGCTGGACTTAGGGACGCTTATTGTGAGGTCGCTGGTGCCGCTGTCGCCGGGAAATAGCGAGACGCTGGCTACGGAAATTTCTACCCATGAATCATCCAGTCCCAGCACCTCGACAGTAATAACGTCCACAACGTTGCTGGAGTTTTGGATGAAAATTGAAGCCTTGCACTGTTCCGCTGGGACAATAGTGAGGTGGTACGGTGTTACCGAGACCTGGGCGAAATCCGTCATGTAGTTTAGCTGATATCAGGGTGGGAAATGCCAAAGAAATATACACCACCGCGGGTATCCAGTTCAATGGGTGAGCGGTGCGTTGGACGGGACGTCGGAGAGCTAATCGGGGCTTAATCCCATTAGAGCCTTGGCCTTTTCGTAATCCGCAATGCCATCATCGCGTCTGCCTGCTGCCCACAAGGCCATACCTCTATTGTTGTAGGCATACCAGAAATTCGAGTCCAGCTCGATGGCGCGGCTGTAGCTGATTATCGCGGCTTCGTAATCGGACTTATCAGACAGGGCCATGCCAAGATTATTGTGCGCGTCCCTGTAGTCCGGCTTCATTTCGATGGCTTTGGTGTAGTCTTCGATCGCCTTGCCTGTCTCCATCAAGCAGCGGAAGGCTATTCCTCTATTGTTGAAAAGCACCGGGTCATCAGCGTCCAGCTCGATGGCTCTGGTGTAATCGGTTACGGCCCCGTTATAGTCGGAGCTGTCCAGGTACGCGTTCGCCCGCAGGAAGTAGTTTCTGGGATTATCGGGCTCCTTCTCTATCTGCTGCGTGATGCTGAGCGCCTGCTGGGCGAGGTGGTCCTTGTCGCTCATGTGGCTCAGGTCAGGGTTGTTTTGCCAATTGACCATGGTTTCCTCCGCCGATAAGAGAATGTGAAGGTGGATGCTGGTATGACGCGCTGTTAAGATGATACACCGAACATATATCAGGGTACGAAATTTGGAGGATATCATGGTCAATCCAACAGACCCAAACAAGATCGTGCTGACGGGAGAAAACTCATATATACGTCTGCATGCTGGTCCCGGCGGTGCGCTGCTCACCAGGTTGAGCCACTGGCGCATACTGATGAGTCCAGCAGGTCCAGGGCACGTGCTCTACCTGAAGAGCGACCTCACCAACGACGAGGTGCGCATATACTCCGATAACATTGCGCTGGCACGCTGGTTGCAGGGCGAGATCGAGACGTTCCTGTTCCCGGACTTCGCGGACGAGAACATTCCCGTCACAGAGGCTGAGTTCAGCAAGACGGGTGATGTCCGCTCGTTTTGGACAGAGTCCGTCCAGTCAGAAGAGGAGTCCATTACACTAAACTGGTACGACTTCAAGGAGCCTTACATGCTCACCGCAAAGGCCGGTACCGTTGAGGGCAGGCCTCACGGCGTGTACAGCTGCTTCATTCCAGCACGCAGGGCGCAACTTACGCTCAACGGCATCGTGGCCGAAGGCGAAACCGTTCCAGAGATGCGCGGCGACAAGCAGAGCAGCACATCATGCCTCGCGTGGTCCGAGACCTGGGTCAAGCCGTAGTTTTTCGAATTTTTCTTCGACCTCACCCCCTGCCCTTCTCCGTGCGCGGAGATGGGGGAACGCTTGTCTTGCTTATGCACGAAATCAGGCCGGGGTGAGGTCGCTCCCCCGCCTGCTATTTCGCCGGGAACAGCAGTCCCGAAATCGTGTCGTAGGTGCCGTCGTTGGGCAGCGCCATGATCATGCCGGCACGGGCGTCGCGGAAGTAGCGCTCGACGGGCATTCTTCCGGCGAAGGCTGTTCCGCCAAACATGGTCATTAGCTCCTGCGTAACATTTACCGCCGTCTCTGAGCAGAGCACTTTGGCCTGCATGATGGCCAGCGGAGTGTTCAGGTTTCCTGAGTCGAAAGTCGCCGCTGCGGCATGAAGCATGGTCTGTGCCGCCTCTATCTGCACTGATAGCTCGGCCATGCGTCGCTGGTTCACGGGAGCATCCATACGCCTCGAACCGCTGGCGAATCGACGGTCGCCTTCCCGCTTGGCAATGTCGAAGGCGCCGGAACCGGTGCCGAGATACGCTGCTGCGTAAGTTAGACCCAGGACTGGTACAAAGACTTCACCGGCCTCTGCCATTCCAGAGTTCTCGCCGCCGATCCTATTCCCCTCAGGCACGATGCCGTTGAATCGCATTGGTGAGCTGGCGTTGCCGCGCAGGCCGATGCCGTTCCACTCCTCCAATAGCTCGAACTCGATCTGGTCACGTTCGACAAAGAGAAGGCTCGTCTGGTCAGCCGTGGCGTCCTCGCTCATGCGGCACAGGAAGAAGTAGTGAGTCGCCTTGTCGGACGACGTCACGTAGGACTTGCGCACGTTGTCGATCTGGTAACCGCCGGAGACCTTTTTGACAGCCGCGAACTCTCGGTTCGTGGTCCAGTTATCGCCGTCTCGCCACGTCTCAGAACCTGCCACCGTGGTGAAGACCTCGCCTCTGGCCATAGGCTTCACGAAGTGCTCAATCTGGTAGTCGGTCGGCATTCGGTTGATGACTTCAGAGGCCTCCAGGTGCATCTTGTAGCACATGGCGGTGGAGGGACATCTCTTGGCCAGCTCTTCTACGACTAGCACTGTGCTCAGGAGGTCGGCACCCTGGCCGCCGTACTGCTTGTCAACTCGCAGCGACCAGAACCCTGCGTCCCTTAAAACGTCTAGGGATTCCTGAGGGTACTTGCGCTCTCGGTCCGTCTGCTCTGCGCGGGGCGCCAACTCTTTTTCGGCGATCTCGGCTGCCCGATCCTTCCAGTCTTGCTGCTCTTTGGTCAGTGGGAAGTAGCTCATAGTGGCTGTCTCCAGCGGATGTTTCGAATATTTCGAATGGCACACAGGATAGCATAGCGAGCTTGTAGGCCGAGGATATTCTTGTCAGAGGTTCTGCGAAAGAGCGGGCCGAGCTGGGCTGCCTTAGATGGCCCTTGATTCGGTAAGAGACGTATGCGACCGCTGGCAGGAGTCCAACCAACGCACAGAGTGATCTTGCGCTATGAGGCAGCTCTGGCGAACCTTGATAAGCCGCCACGTAGATTCCGTATGCTGTGAAGTTAGCGATTAGGAGTCCGGCTATTGCCAAGTTGCCAGATACGAAAAGCATCTTGCCTAGCCTACCCGGTGAGATCAGGAACCCATCAAAGGGCAACTGAAATCTTCTCAGGCTATGGCTCAAGGCAGCGGCAGTTACTAAAAAGGCAGAGGTGAAAAGAGTGGTTTCTCCCCATGCCCTGATAGAAGAGTGCTCTGCCAAAGGGACCCAAGAGCCGCCGTAGACAACCGCGACCACGGCGAACAGGCCTAGTCCCATCGGCAGCTTAACCACTGTTGGAAAACTATTGTGGCCTAAGGCGAAGCGATGATGCCGTCCCCGGAAACGGTCCGCGGCGATTCGTTGAAGCATGGAATCGAATGGCCCAACCAACTTAACTCTCGCTCTGATTAGGGCGAACACTACGCCATGTTACGCCATGTTACGCAATGTAAGTGCCTGGTCATGAGGAAGTCATGATGATCTCGGCACGGTCAAAAGTCGATCGAAAATTGGAGACTTGAACTGTTGGCCTAATTTAGTAAAATGCGCCGTAGGTCAAAGGTACTTAGAAGTTCAACTTGGAGATAATTTATGACGGTACGTGGCAAAGCAGCAATTGTTGGTATAGGAGAAGTGCCGACCAAACGAGTGCGGCCAGACAGGACCATGTACGGCCTTTGTGCAGAAGCAGCGCAATTGGCCCTTGAAGATGCAGGCCTAACAAAGGCCGACATCAATGGTCTTGTAACAGACGGTGGCTACGGCACTCCCGCCGCCATGGCCGAGTATTTCGACATCAAGCCGAGATTTGCTACGGGCGTGTCCATGCAAGGGGCCAGCGGAGCTACGGCCACAGTGGCAGCGACGCTTGCCATCAACGGCGGGCTCTGCGACACCGTCCTGGTGGTCATGGGCAACTCCCGCGAATACAGGGCCAGCATGGGAACACCAGCGCCAGGCGTTCGCTCCGAATGGGAGGAGCCGTACGGCATGGCTCCGGGAGCTAACACGGGCTATGGCCTGATGTACCAGCGTCACATGCACGAGTACGGCACCACAGAAGAGCAGTTGGCCAAAGTCTCGGTTAACCAGCGATTCAATGCCCTGACCAATGAGAACGCGGTCTTTTTCGGGCAGACCATTACCGTCGACGATGTGATGAGCTCTCGATACATCAATCGTCCGCTAAAACTACTAGAGTCGGTTATGCCCTGCGATGGTGCGGCTGCGCTGATCATCACCACGCCGGAGCGAGCCAAGACTCTGCGAAACAGGCCAGCCTACATTCTGGGTGTCGGCATGGAGCAGGCGGAGCTGAACATATGGCAGCGCGACGATATCACTGTTACGCCAGTTGTAGGGTCATCATCGCGGGCCTTCGCCATGGCTGGTTACGAGCCGTCCGATATGGAGTTCGCTGAATTCTACGACTGATACACCATTCTCGTGGCCGTGTGCCTCGAAGATGCCGGGTTCGTAAAGAAGGGTGAGATTGGCCCATTTTTCGAGTCTACTGACACTACTTATAAGGGAACATTCCCCGTCAATACGGATGGAGGGCAGCTCTCCGGTGGACAGCCGGGACTGGCGGGAGGCTTTCGCCACGTTGTTGAGGGGGCGCGCCAGATCATGGGCAAGGCTGGCGGACGGCAGGTGCCCAAAAACGACTTATGCATGGTGAATGGTTGAGGCGGTACGGCGAGCGAAATGTGCTCGCTGGTTCTCGGGTCCGAGAACACACTCTAAGCCTCTACAAAATCCGAAATTAAAATTGCAAAGGTCAACAAATGACGTCTGAATATACGAAGCCATTGCCGGTCGCTGCCAACCCAGACCACACACAGCCGTTTTGGGATGCGACCAAGAGCCACAAGCTGCTATTGCCTCGATGCAATGCCTGCTCTCACTCGTTCTTCTACCCCAGGGAGAGGTGCCCCCGTTGCCTATCTGGCGATCTGTCCTGGGTAGAATCCGAAGGCAAAGGGAAAGTGTACTCGTTTACGGTGATCCAGCAGCCTGTGGATAAGGCGTTCATGGAAGACATCCCTTACATATATGCAATCATCCAGTTGGATGAAGGGCCGCGCATGATCTCTAATGTCACCGACTGCGCCATCGAGGACGTTCGCATCGATATGGCCGTGATAGTCGCCTTCGATGATGTTACGTCGGATGTGACGCTGGTGAAATTCAGGCCGGCATAGGGCCTAGAGAGACATCTGCTCTGTCCAGTCCAGAAACGGCAGCGAGTCTACCAGCAGAAACTGAAACCCGGCCTGCCCTGCAAAGTACTCGTCCATGTCGGTGTCTCCGATGTGCAGAAAGCTGGCGGCGTTGAACTCGGCCTTCACGTCGTCCAATCGGTTCTTCACCACTGTGAAGTCCACTTTCATGTCATGCTTGTCCCACATCTGCTGCTGGTAGCTTACCGGCCTATCAGAGCAGCTGCCCACCCATAGTCCCATGGCTTGGACCTTCCTAACCATCTCCATGGTGATGCTGCCTCTGGGGTCACCAAACTCCAGCGTTCCATCGATGTCAAAGCTAACCAGATCAACCCTCTTTGTCCCGTCCGGCAATATGAGTTCTCCTAAATCAGATCGTGTTCTTGAAATATCCTGTTCTTAACGAAGCTTACCGTAGACCTTATCTGGTGACACGAGCACTACAACCGCCTTCTGGTCGATCATAGCCTGGTCGAATTCGTCCCAATTGGGGTGCTCCGTGGCACTGCATGCCATGTAGACGTCCCGCATCATCTGGCGCATCTCTTCCGCATTTGTGTTGCCGTAGTCGTACAGTTGCGCCTGCCCTTCAACGACGGCGTAGTTGCGCCAGTCGTCGTCGACGCACAGCACTGTGCAGGTGGGGTCGCGCCGTAGGTTTCTCACCTTCACCGACTTCGCGTAGACAGATACGAACGCCGCCTTGCTCTGAAACGCGCCGCACGCCACGATGCTGGAGTGTGTCGCGCCATTGCCTCGTCGGGTGCCGATGACGCCTCTGTGGTGAGTCTCCATAAACGGCGTTGCATCTTCGAAGTTCATTGGCGGCTCCTATCCTGACTATTCACGGGAAGTATAGTTTCCGGCGTGATTATACTCTTGACACGCCCACGATGTTGGGTATGGTCACTGGCAGGCCAACGGACAGGTCAAAGGAGCGCATCTCGACTTCTTTAAAACCGGCATCCCGTATCGATGCGGTAAGGTCTCGGTTGAGATTGCAGCCAGTGGTGAGGAATTTCCAGGTCGGGTTGAGCTTGTTTTGCCACCAGTGCCCTGCCCTTCGCGGAGAGACAACATGCTCGTAAAAAAAGAAAGCACCGCCCGGTCTGAGAACTCGTCGCGCCTCTCGAATCACGCTGTCGTGGTCGCTAACCATGCACAGGACCAGCGTCGTGATTACGCAGTCGAAGCTCTCGTCTGGAAAAGGCAGCGTCTCGCCTGCCTCCTGGACGATCGTCACGTCGCGACCGTGTTTCGAGGCGGAGCGCATCAGCTTCTTCACCATGTACTTGTCTGGCTCGATGAAGGTCAGCCTGGTGTCCGCCGGGAAATAAGGAATGTTGGCCCCTGTGCCTCCGCCGATCTCCAGCACGTCGCCCCACGTTCGTCCGGCCGTCTCCTCGCGATACGGAATAACCCGGCCCTCAACGCCCGCGTTCAGCACGTCGTACCAGACAGCGAACAGCCATTTGCTGATGCTCATGTGGAGTAGCCAATCTGTCTCATTAATTTAGGAAATTGCCAAGAATGTGGCGTGAGGGTCTCGCTCAGACTCCAAGATGGTCGTTTCGCTGTTTCTCAATATCTCTTCTAATTGCCCAGTTGAGCAGTTGCCGACCTGAATCCAGATAATCTTCGGGCCGCTTTCTAATAAGAAGCTGCGCTGATGGAAATCTGCATCCTTAGAAACGATTGCAAGACCATTTTCTTCAGTATAATTCCAGACTTTGTCATCGGCCGCAGACGACAAACCGACATCTCGAACATGTACGGAGCCGGGGAACAGGTCGATCAATAAAGTGACAAGGCGGGGTGAGAGGTTTTCGTTGAAAAGCAGTCTCATCCAGGAGGCATGGACGTGAATTTGCGCTCCCTATCTGCGGCAAACGCCAGACAGGCGCGAACATCCTCTTGGGTCAGGTCAGGCAAATCTGCGACTACCTCTTCAGTGGTCATGCCAGATGCCAGGTTATCCAGCACGTCATACACTGTAATGCGAAGCCCTCGAATACAGGGCTTACCGCCGCGTTTGCCAGCCTCAATAGTTATGATTTTGCGATAGTCCATATGAGTACATTATGTCCATGTTTTTGGCTCTGTCAATTTTTTTTGTAGCATCAAGCACATAAGGATTAAACTTGACCGCCCCCGTAGAAAAATCACATCGCCTATAATTGAAGATGTCTTGGCGGCGGAATAGGAGACTTTGGCATGGAAATAAAAGGAACGGTATCGATCGTCACCGGTGGCAACGGAGGACTGGGACAGCGCATCTGTCACGCGCTGGCAGAGGCTGGCAGCAACGTTGCTGTGGTCTACGCTCAGAGCAAGGACCAGTCTGAGGAGGTCGCCGCCAAGCTGAGAGAAGCGGGCGTTGAGGCAGAAGCTGTACAGTGTGATGTGACCAGCGCGGCGTCGATTGAGGCGATGGTGGCTAAGGTTCTGGAACGATTTGGGCGCATCGATATCTTGATAAACGACGCAGCCTACAACAAGTGGATCTCCTTCAACGACCTGGACAGCCTTACCCTGGAAGAGTGGGATCGCATATTGACTACTAACCTCACAGGGCCAATGCTGACCTGCAAAGCCGTAGCTGGGGCCATGAAGTCGCAGGGCTCCGGTCGAATTGTGAACATTTCTTCTGTGGCTGGACTGGTACCTACGGGCTCGTCCATACCTTATGCCGTATCCAAGGCTGGCCTCAATCACCTGACTCACTGCATGGCCGTGGCCCTGGCCCCAGAGGTTCTGGTGAACTGCGTTGCGCCTGGTTACATCGATGGGACCAGAGCTACCTCCAAACTCGATCCTGATTACCAGGTGACATCTCGGGCGGCGGCTTTGTTGAAGAGGGCTGCGGACAAGGATGACATCGCTCGACAAGTGGTCGAATTTTGCCGGACCGACAGTGTTACCGGGCAGGTGCTGGTCATCGATTCTGGCAAGGTGTTCCATTAGATAGCAGGCGTTCCGACAGGTATCTCTGGTCGCCAGCTCGCATCCAATTAGTACAAGCAACCTGTGGCATGAACGGAACTGGAGATAAAAATGACCTTGCATAATAATATCTATGAAGTGCTGCTTATTGGACAGGGTGCGTCGTCATATGCCGCTGCCCTGTATGCTGCGCGATACCAGGCGCTCTGTGATATTCGGCGCTAATTTTGGTGGCGAAACGGCCACGGGTGGACTCATAGAGAACTACCCCGGTGCGCCAGCCATTGACGGCTACGAGCTGATGACGAATTTCCGCACACAGACCGACGCCTACGATGTGCCTGTTGTGAACGAAAACATCATGTCGATTCTCAGAACGGACGACTGCTTCGAAGCCACAACAGAGAGCGGCGAGGTCTTCGTTGGCTCATCCGTGATCCTGGGCGTAGGCAGGGAGCGGCGCATGAGGATGACTGGATGGGGCGCGGAGTGTCTTTCTGCTCGACCTGCGATGCGCCACTTCATCGCGGTAACACTGTGGCGGCAGTAGGTGGCGGAGACGCGGCGATTAAGGGCGCCATCTTGCTGAGCAAATACGCGGACAAGGTCTACGTTATCTACCGCCAAGGCCGATTCAGCAGGCCAGAGGCTGCCAATCTTCGCCAGATGGAGCAGCAGTCGAACATCGTTACGATATTCAACGCCAATGTAGTTGAACTGACGGGCCAGGACGGGCTTACGGGCGTTGTGCTGGACCGGGACTTCGAGGGAGGTTCAAAACTAGCGCTGGATGGAATCTTCATTGAGATAGGCGCAGACCCTAGAGTGGAGCTGCCAAATCAGTTGGGATTGAAGCTGAACGACGTGTACGAGGTCATGGTGGACAAGTTCGTCCGCACGAACGTGGATGGCGTGTATGCGGCGGGCGACCTCACTGAAGGCGCCGGAGATCTGAAGCAGACGATAACTGCAGCGGCGTTGGGCGCCATGGCAGCAACCGCGGCCTACGAATACGTATCTGATCACGGCAGCCGCTGCGGTTCTCACTCGACCGGCTACGACCTAGCCACCGCCGATTAGTTTTGTATTAGTCTTGAATTGTGGGCAGTTCGATTTTGCCAAGAGAGTGATTTTAGAGCGAAG
>Ga0209403_10000199_pt1 | contig 95496 bp, 78 predicted proteins | sample ArcticOcean_MG_C_8_FD_187440 | JGI IMG/M metagenome (GOLD analysis project Ga0209403, IMG submission 187440) | Marine microbial communities from western Arctic Ocean - ArcticOcean_MG_CB11_86 (SPAdes) (version 2) | ecosystem: Environmental > Aquatic > Marine > Oceanic | place: Arctic Ocean...
CGACGACCACGGCTGCGCCGACGACCACGGTTGCGCCGACGACCACGGTTGCGCCGACGACCACGGTTGCGCCGACGACCACGGCTGCGCCGACGACCACGGCTGCGCCGACGACCACGGCTGCGCCGACGACCACGACTACGACGACGACGCTGCCCGACCTGCGCCACGAGTTCGTGGCGCTCGAGGGGGTTCCGGGCGTCACCGACACGGAGATCCGGTTCGCCGTCATCGGCCTCCGGTCGGGCAACCCCCTCGGCACCTGCATCCTCGACTGCTACCTGGACGGGATCCGGTCCTACTTCGAGTACCGCAACGCCGAGGGCGGCCTGTTCGGCCGCGAACTCGTGGTCCACGAGGAACTCGACGACGAGTTGCTCCAGAACCAGATCCGGGCCCTCGAGGTGATCGCCGGAGAGGACTCGTTCGCGGCGTTCAGCGCCACGCTGGTCGCCAGCGGCTGGGGCGACCTCGACGAGGCCGCCATTCCGACCTACGTCTGGAACATCCACGCAACGGAGTCCGCCAACCGCTTCAACATCTTCGGGCACATCCCGGCGATGTGCGCCGAGTGCACCCAGCGCCATGTGCCGTACCTGGCGAAGATCTCCGGTGCCACGAAGGCGGCCTCGCTGGGCTACGGCATCAGCGAGAACTCGAAGGTCTGCGCCCAGTCGGTGGCCGCCTCCATCGATCGGTATTCGGCCGACATCGGTGTCGAGATGGGCTACTTCAACGACAGCATGGACTACGGCCTTCCCAACGGAATCGCCCCAGAGGTGACGGCCATGATGGAGGCGGGCGTCGACTTCGTCTCCACCTGCATGGACCTCAACGGCATGAAGACCATGGCACAGGAGATGAAGCGACAGGGCATGGAAGCGGTCCTCTACCACCCCAACACCTACAACCACCCGTTCGTCGCCGAGGCGGGCGACCTGTTCGACGGCGACTACGTGGCGCCCCAGTTCGAGCCCTTCGAGGCGGACAGTGGCAACGAATTGGCTGCGGCGTTCCAGGCACAGATGGCGTCCGAGGGAAGGGAACTGTCGGAGTTGGCAATGATCGGTTGGATCAACGCGCACACGGCCTTCGAGGCGCTGCTGGGTGCCGGTCCCGAGTTCGATCGTGCGTCCGTGATCGCCGAGATGAACGGTCGGACCGCCTGGGACGCAGGCGGCCTCATCGTGCCGATCGACTGGACCCGCCAGCACGTGCCGCCGACACCGGACGACCAGTCCAACGACTACCTGCTGGAGTGTGCAGCGTCCCTGCGAATGAGCGGTGGGGCAATGGAGACGGTTGCTGATCCGGCGACCCCGTGGATCTGCTGGGACAATGCAGACCAGGCGTGGTCGGAGCCTCAGCAGGTTTCCTTCGGGGGCTGACCGGGGGACGCCCAACGGCCATGGTGCTTGCAGCAGGAACCGGAGCCGATGTGCTCCGTGCCGTCCTGCAGGGGACCCCACCCGGGGCGGTGTACGCCCTCGTCGCCCTCGGCTTCGTCCTGACCTACAAGACCTCGGGGGTCTTCAACCTGGCGTTCGGGGCGCAGGCCTTCGTCTCGGCGGCGATGTACTTCCATGCACGCGTCGAGTGGGGGTGGTCGACGGTCCCGGCACTGATCCTGGCAGTGTTCGTACTGGCGCCCCTGATCGGTTTTCTCATGGAGCGACTGATCTTCCGGCACCTCAGAACAGCCTCGGCGGTCTCGAAACTGGTGGTGGCGATCGGGTTGTCGGTGGCGCTGCCGAGCCTCTTCGAGACGCTGACCGGCTTCTCCGGCGTCGCCGGGAAGACGCCCGAGGGCCTCGTCCCCGATGGTGCCAACGTGTTCTACGATCCGCTCGGCGTCTACCCGTTCAGCCGGGACGAACTGGTTGCGCTCGGCGTGGCGGTCGTCGGCATGCTGGGCCTGGGCGCCCTCTTCCGGTTCACTTCCCTGGGCCTCGCCATGCGCGCCGTCGTCGAGAGTCCCCGGATGACCGAGTTGGCCGGGATCGACGCCGACCGGGTGTCCTCGGCGGCCTGGATGCTGTCCAGCTTCTTTGCGGGCATGGCCGGCGTGCTGATCGCTCCCCGGTTCAACACCCTGATGGCACCCGACTTCTTCCACCTCGTGGTCGTGGCCATCGCCGCTGCGGCGATCGGGCGACTCGTGAGCCTTCCCCGGGCGCTCCTCGGGGGCCTCGGGCTCGGGATCTTCATCGCCCTGTTCCGGACGTTCCTCCCGAGGTGGTCGGTCGACCTTCCCTGGTTGGAGCCGTTCCAGGACAACCTGACCCCCTCGATGCCGTTCGTGGTCCTGTTCGGCGTTCTCGTGCTGTGGCCGGCGATCCGCCGGTCGCCGGCTGCCGCCGACCCGCTATCAGGCGTCGACCCGCCGCCGCCTTCGCTGGCGTCGGCGACCCGCAGTGTGGCCCTGACCAGGGCCGCCCGCGTGTTCGGCGTCTGCTTCCTGCTCCTGGTTGGACTGACGGTCTGGTTCCGCGGCGATGTCGTCTGGGTCCACCTGGTCACCCAGGCCATCATCATGTCGATCATCTTCCTCTCGGTCACGGTCATCACTGGCCTCGCCGGGCAGATCTCGCTGTGTCAGGGGACCTTCGCCGCCATCGGCGCCCTGACGGTGTTCCAGTTGGCGGACCGCTGGGACGTGTCGGTCCTCGCAGCAGCGTTGGTCGGTGCTGCCATCGCAGCCGTGGTGGGTGCACTCCTGTCCATCCCCGTCCTACGACTCGGCGGCATCTGGCTGGCCATCGCCACGCTGGCGTTCGCCTTCTTCTTCGATGCCGTGATGCTCAAGTTCTCCTGGGTGGGTGGCGGCGGCTCGTCGTTGTTGCAGGGACACCGAGTCCCCAGACCGGTGCTCGGTCCCTGGGACTTCGCCGACGACCAGCGCTTCCTCGCCCTCGTAGTGGTGGTCTTCACCGTGGTCAGCATCCTCGTGATCCGGATCCGCGAGGGGACGACCGGGCTCACGCTGCGCGGCCTGAGGGGCAGCGAGGTGGCGGCCGAATCAATCGGGGTGTCGCCGGCACGGGCTCGGATGGTCGCCTTCGCCCTCTCGGCGGCGATCGCTGGCCTTGGTGGAGGGCTGTTGGCGATCCACCAGGAGAACGTCAACTACGGCAACAACTTCACGCCGACCGCGGCCCTCTTCTGGGTGGTGCTCGTCGTCACCCTGAGCGCCCGGACCGTGGAGGGCGCGGCCCAGGCCGGTGCGGCGTTTTCACTGTTCAATGCCGTGATCCTGCGGGGCGCTGGGCTCGCCTGGATCACGAGGGGCCACCTGCCCGGATTCTTCCCGCTGTCGCCGAAGTGGCGGTTCGTGCTGTTCGGCCTTGCGTCGATCCAGTTTGCCCGGCATCCCGAGGGCCTCGTCGAGCACGGCAAGCGGCGGGCGACGGTTGGCGTCGAGGCACGGCTGGCGGCCCGGCGGGAGAAGGCCTCGTTGCAGGACGCGGATGGGGGCGAGCAGCCATGACCTCCCTGTTCGAGGCGACCGGAGTCCAGAAGTCCTTTTCCGGCATCCGTGCGTTGGAGGATGTCTCCCTGCGCGTCGACGCCGGCGAGAGGGTGGGCCTCATCGGACCCAACGGCGCCGGCAAGACGACGTTCTTCAACTGCGTGCTCGGCGTGCTTCGGCCGGACGCCGGGCGAATCCTGCTGGATGGCGAGGACATCGGTGGCCTGCCGGTCCACCGACGGGCTCGTCGGGGGATCGGCCGGACGTTCCAGCGCATCGAGTTGTTCGCGGATATGACGGTGCGGGAGCACCTCCTGCTCGCCGACCGGGTCCGTCGCGGCGAGGGCTCGCTGTTGCGCGACCTGTTCGGGCGGGGTGTTTCGGATGCCGACGAGCGGCTCCGGTGTGGCGAGGTCCTCGAACTACTCGGCCTCGGTGACCTGGCCGACGAGCCGGTCGAGGCGTTGAGCCTCGGCCAGGGTCGACTCGTCGAGGTCGGACGGGCCCTGATGACCGAACCCCGCCTGCTGCTCGCCGACGAGCCGTCGTCGGGCCTCGACCGCGAAGAGACCGACGCCCTGGCGGCGACCCTGCGCGAGGTGCAGGGAGACCGGGGGTTTGCCGTCCTGCTGGTCGAGCACGACGTTGAGTTGGTGGCGTCGTTCACCGAACGGACGTACGTGCTCGACTTCGGACACCTCATCTCCGAGGGGTCGACAGCCGAGGTGATGGCCGACGAGAAGGTCCGCCAGGCGTATTTCGGCGACGTCGAGGGGGGGAGCGGCTCATGACACCCGCCCTCGAACTCCGGGCGGTCGAGGCCGGCTACGGCCCCTTCCGGGCGCTCTTCGGCGTGACGCTCAGTGTCCCGCCGGGTGGTGCGGTGGCCCTGCTGGGTGCCAACGGGGCCGGGAAGACCACGGTTGCCCGGGTGGCGAGCGGCCTGCTGGTGCCGTCATCGGGCTCGGTCCACGTGGACGGCAGGGACATGACGGGTGAGCGGACGTTCCGCTATGCGCGTGCCGGTGTGGCCCATGCTCCTGAGGGGCGTTCGGTGTTCGCCACGTTCACCGTCGAGGAGAACCTGACCCTGTCCTTCCAACGACTGCTGGGATCGGAGGGCCTGAAAGACGGCCTGGAGCGTGCCTACTCGATCTTTCCCCGCCTGGGCGAACGGCGTCGGCAGGTCGCCGGCACCCTCTCGGGCGGCGAGCAGCGGATGCTGTCGATGGCCCGGGTCCTGGTCGAGGCCCCGCCGGTGCTCGTCGCCGACGAGTTGTCCCTCGGCCTGGCACCGATCGTCATCGACGAGATCTATGCGACGCTCGAGGCGATCCGGGCCACCGGGACGGCGATGCTCATCGTCGAGCAGCACGTGGGCCATGCCCTCGCCCTGTGCGACCACGTCGTGCTGCTCGACAACGGAACCGTCGCCTGGGAAGGGCCTGCGGTCGAGGCCGCCGACGTTGTCGTGTCCCGACTGTTCGAGAAGTCGGGCGGGTGACACGATGAGCCTCGTCGACCTCGACGGAATGCTTGCATGCATCGAGTTCGAGGACCTGGGTGATGGCCGTTGGACGGCACCCCACCTGCAGATGGACTACCGGCGGATCTTCGGCGGCCAGTTGCTCGCCCAGACGGTGGTGCTGGCGGCCGCCTCGGCACCGGACAAGGCCGTGCGATCGCTGTCGTGCGTGTTTCCCCGCGAGGGGAGCCTCGACGAGTCCCTCGAGTACCAGGTCGAGGCGGTACATGACGGGCGCTCCTTCGCCACCCGGCGGATCACGGGCACGCAGGGTGATCGGGTGTGCCTCATGGCCCAGGCTTCGCTGCATGTCGCGGAGGAGGGGCCGGAGCACGGTGACCCCCTGCCGGACGTCGGGCGCCCAGAAGAAGCACAGGCGACCGAGCTCTCGATGATCCCGTGGTCCTGCCGGGTCGTCGGCGGGGTGGACCTCAGGGACCGCGGGGTCGGGCCGGCCGAGTTCCGCTTCTGGACCCGCGTCGACCGGGAACTCCCGGATGATGCCGCCGTCCATCAGGCGCTCCTCGCCCATGCCACGGACCTGACCGTGATCGGCACGGCGCTGCGTCCGCACGACGGACTCAGCCAGGCGGACTCGACGGTCCGGCTGGCGACGGCGGTGACTGCCCACCAGGTCGTGTTCCACCGGGCCTTTCGGCTCGACGACTGGTGCCTCGTCGACCAGTGCAGTCCCGTCGCTGCCGGCGCCCGGGCGTTCGGCACCGGCAATGTGTTTGGTGCCGACGGCCACCTGGTCGCCTCGTTCACCCAGGAGTCGATGATCCGGCCGACGGTGCCGGCCCAGGACGCCTCGTGACCGTCGAGTTCGACCCCTTCAGTCGGGACTTCTTCGATGATCCGTACGCCACGTACGCTCGCCTGCGCGACGAGGCTCCCTGCTACCACAGCGAGCGCTACGACTTCTACGCCTTGAGCCGCTACGAGGATGTCGTGGCCGCACACCGCGACCATGACACCTTCATCTCCAGCCGGGGGCTCACCTACGAACAGTTGAGCGACCCCGACGCCGATGTGGCGGGGTCGCTCATCATGATGGATCCGCCGGACCACACCCGGTACCGGAAACTCGTCAGTCGGGCCTTCACGCCGAGGGCGATGGCCAGTTGGGAGGACCTGGTACGCGGCATCGTGTCGGGATACCTGGAGCCGCTCGTTGGCGAGCCGTCCTTCGACCTCGTCGGCGAGTTCGCCGGCCCCTTCCCCGTCGAGGTGATTTCGGCGATCCTCGGGGTTCCGGAGGACGACCGCCAACAGATCCGCCACTGGACCGACACAATGCTCCGGCGCGAGGAGGGCGAGGCGGTGAGCGGCGCCGCCGCCCAGGAGGCGGGAATCGCCCAGACCATGTACTTCCTTGAACTGGTGGCCGAGAAGCGGCGGTGCCCGGGCGACGACATGCTGAGTGCGCTCGTCGCCGCTGAGGTCGAGACGGGTGACGGGGGAACAGCCTTGCTCCACGACATCGAGATTGCCGCCTTCGGGACCCTGCTCGGTGCGGCGGGAAGCGAGACGGTCACCAAGCTGGTCGGCAACGCCGCCGTCCTGTTCCATCGGAATCCCGACCAGTGGCGGCTGGTGAAGGATGGCCCCGAACTCCATGCCGACGCCGTCGAGGAGATTCTGCGCTACTGGCCACCGTCGCAGTATCAGGGAAGGTGTTCGGCGGTCGAGAGCGAGTGGCATGGGGTGACGGTGCCTTCCGGAAAGCCGATGTTCCTCCTGACGGGCGCGGCGACCCACGACGAACGGGCCTACGAGGACCCGGACCGGTTCGACGTCCGACGGGAGCAGGCATTGGCGATCGGCCTCGGGCATGGGGTGCACGCCTGCCTCGGAGCCGCCCTGGCCCGGCTGGAGAGCCGGGTTGCGATCGGGGAGATGGCTGCACGCCTACCGGATTTCGCAGTCGACGAGGCAGGGTGCGAACGGGTCCAGATGTCGAACGTGGCCGGCTACTCGAAGGTCCCGGTGCATACCGGTCACTGAGCCGATCGGGGCAGGGTTCGTCATGGTCCGGGGCCCACTCGTAGCGTCACCGAGGTGCAGGTAGGGGAAGGGACGGCGGTCGAGCGACGGGCGTGGTTGGCACTTGCGGTGTCGACGCTGGCGGCGCTGTTGACGGTCATCGACATCTCCATCGTGAACGTGGCGTTTCCCTCGATCCGGCGCGACCTCGGAGCGTCGGAGGTGGGCTTGTCTTGGGTCCTTTCCGGCTATTCGGTGGCGGTCGGAGCCTTCCTGCTGGTCGCCGGACGGCTTGCCGACCAACGCGGTCGTCGGCGGATGTTCCTGATCGGCGTCACCGTCTTCGTCCTGGGGTCGTTGTGCTGCGGACTGGCACCCACGACCGGATTCCTGATCGCAGCACGCGTCCTCCAGGGGATCGGCAGTTCGGTGATCGGCCCTACCTCGCTGTCGATGGTCCTGCCCGACTTCCCAGTGGAGCGTCGGTCGATGGTGCTCGGCATCTGGGGGGCGTCGGCAGCCCTCGGGGCGGCGCTGGGGCCCTCGGTCGGCGCCGTCCTCCTCGACCTGTTGTCCTGGAGGTGGGTGTTCCTCGTCAACGTCCCGATCGGCGCCCTACTGCTCGTTCTCACTCCCCGGTTCGTTCGGGAGAGCCGGGACCCCGACGCCACCGGACGGTTCGACGTGCTCGGAGTACCGGCCGGCACCCTCGGCGTGGCGCTCATCCTGGTGGCGGTCGTGCAGGGCGGCAGGTGGGGCTATGGCTCGGGGCCGACCCTGGCGTCGGCGCTGGCCGGGATCCTGTTCATGGGCGTTGTCTTGGTGCGCTCGATGACGCATGCGAAGCCGTTGCTCGACCTGAGCCTCTTCCGGATCCGGTCGTTCTGGTCGGCTGCATCGGGGCAGGTCTTCTTCACCACTTCGTTCATCAGCATCATCCTGTTCAACACGCTCCTCCTCCAGGAGTTGTGGAACTGGTCGCCGCTGGCGGCCGGCTTCGGCGTCGTGCCCGGCCCTGCGTTGGCCGCGGTGATCGGTGGCCCGGTAGGTTCGATCGCCGACCGGGTCGGCCACCGGAACCTGCTGGTGTTCGGGTGCACGGCCGCCGGGCTCTCACCGGCCTGGCTGTGGTTGCGGGTGGGTGCTGAGTCCGACTACGCCTCCGACGTCCTGCCGGCGCTGATGTTTCTCGGCGTGGGCGTGTCGTGCACGTTCGCGACGTTCAGTTCACTCGGTCTCCGGGAGGTGCCGTCGGCACGATTCGGCACGGCAAGTGCCACGCTGCGCACGACCTCGACCCTCGGGTTCGCCATCGGCGTGGCCATTGGAATGGCGATCTTCGATGCGGCACTTCCCCTGGGGCCCCTGGTCGCCTTCGACCGGGCGTGGGCCTTCATGGCCGTCACGATGTTCGTCGGGGCTGCCTTCTGTGCGATCGCCTGCCCGGGGCGCATGGCGACGACGTCGTCCCGGGCCCGGGACGGGTCCTAGGCGGCTGCTCCCAGGCTCACCGGAAGGGTGCTGCGTCCCCGCAGGATTATCCGGGCGTTGAAGGTCGGCTCAGCCGCCAGGGCCAGACCGGGGAAGCGCCGCACGAACCGGGTGATGGCGATCTCGCCCTCCATACGGGCAAGGGCAGCGCCGAGGCAGTGGTGGACACCGCTGCCGAACGACACGTGGCGGGCCGCATCCGTCCGGGTGACGTCGAGGGTGTCTGCAGTGTCCCCCCAGAAGGCAGGGTCCCGATTGGCGCTGCCGAGCGCCGTCAGGATCGTCTCGTTCGCTTCCACGAGGACACCGGAGATCTCGGCATCGTGGAGGAGGCGGCGTCCGGAGGTCTGCACCGGGCTGTCCCAGCGGAGGAGTTCGTCGGCGAGGGTCGCATCGACCGAGGGATCGTCTCGGACGAGTGCCAACTGGTCCGGCTGCTCGAGCAGGGCATGGACCCCGTTGCCGATCAGGTTGACCGTTGTCTCGTGGCCCGCCACGAACAGGAGGGAGACCATTGAGAGGAGTTCCGGTGTCGACATGCGATCACCCTCCTCCTCGGCTTCGACGAGATGCGTGAGCAGGTCGTCGCCCGGGTTCCGACGCTTCTGCTCGACGGCGTCGGCAAGGTAGGCGTCCATCTGGGCGCCGCCGTCGAGGGCAGCGGTCACCTGTTCGGGGGTGAGGAACGGCTCGAGCGTCTGTGTGATGGCGTGGGACCAGCCCCGGACCTTGGCCATGTCGGTGTCGGGCAGCCCGAGCATGGCGTGGATCACGGCGAACGGGATCACGAAGGCGTACTCGCCGATCAGGTCGATCTCGTCCTGCCCGGCGAGCTCGTCGAGCAGGTCGTCGACGATGGCGGAGGTCTGCTCGCGCATCCGGCCGATCGAACGGGGGGTGAAGGTTCGTTGCACGAGCCCGCGCAGGCGGGTGTGGTCGGGCGGGTCCAGGCCGAGGATCGACGGCTCCCGCTGGTCGCGGAGCACCTGGAGTGGGCGCATGTGCTCGGGCACCTCGGCGTTGGTCTCGAACCGACGGACCGAGGTCTCGGTGTCGCGTAGCACCCGGTGGACGTCTTCGTAGCGGGACACGAGGAGGGTGCCGATCGGTGTCCGGTGCACGGGATCCTCGTCGCGGAGCCTTGCATAGGTGGGATAGGGGTCGACGAGGAACTCGGGGTCGAACGGGTTCCAGGATGGGACGGTCCGGACATCAGTCATGGGGCGGACGATACCGACGGTCGCCCGACCGGGGCGAGACGGGGCTCAGAGCGCAGCGCCGACCCGGTGGCCGCTGCGAACGGCGCCCTCGATGTACCACTCCTCGCCTGCGTCGCCGACTACGTGGACCTCGTGGCCGGCGGCCAGGAGGGTGTCGGCGAACGAGCGGTCCGCCCGCACCCCGCCGGCGATGACCACCGTGTCGGCATCGAGCCGGAGGGTCGCATCGCCTTGTCGGTACTCGACCTGGGTGGGCGAGATGGCGGTTGTCTCGGCTTCGGTGTGGAACACCACGCCGGCGCTCCGGGACTCGTGGAGGGCCCGCCACCGTCGTGGGTGGGCCATGGCGCTCGCCGGCTGGGTGCCGGGCTCGAGCACGTGGACCGTGCGTCCCCGCTCGGCGAGGAAGTGTGCCAACTCGGTGCCGACGAGGTCGCCGTGGACGATCACGACTCGACGGCCGATGGGCATCCAGAGCCGGGACAGGGACCGGACCCGGCCCATGTCCCTGGTGAGGCCGAGGAGGCGCCCCGCACCGAGGGCCAGTCGCGTCAGGGGTCCGGGGCGGCGTGCACCGAGGTCACCGTCGCCGGTGAGCAGTGCCCGGAGGTCATCACCGGACAGCACGTGGGGGAGGTCCATGCCGGGCAGGTCGGGTCGGTCCCGCCGGGCGCCGGTGGCGACCACGACGGCGTCGGGTGCGAGGGCGGCGATCACCTCGGCGTCGGCCCGCACGCCGGTCCGGACGTCGACATCGGCATCGGCGATCGCGGCGCTGAGGAAGTCGACGAACTCGCCGTTGAGCGGGGTCGTGAGCGACGAGAACCGTGCGGTGCCACCGAGACGCTCCGCGGCCTCGAGCAGGGTGACGCGGTGTCCACGTCCGGCCGCGACCCGGGCACATTCCATTCCACCCGGTCCGCCCCCGACCACGACGACGTGCCGTGGCGAACTTGCTGGTGACGGGTCGGGTTCTTCGTAGTGGCCGAGCCGTGCGTTGACCGCACAAACGGGCCGACCGCTCCAGAAGTTCTGGGCGACGCAGACGAAGCAGTTGATGCAGGGGCGCACCAGGTCGGGCCTGCCGGCGTCGAGGCGGCGGACCAGGTCGGGGTCGGCCAGGAGTTGCCGGCCCATCGACACGAAGTCGGCGCTGCCCTCGCCGAGGATGCGTTCGGCATCCGGGGGTCGGATCCGACCGACGGCGAGCACGGGAACGTCGACCGCCGCCTTCACGGCCCGGGCCAGGCCCTCATACTGGTTGGGCTGCCAGGGAAGGGGTGCGTCGGTGAACCCGGTGCCAGTTCCCGATGACGATGTGGCCGAGACATGGATGGCATCGGCGCCGGCAGTGGCCGCAGCCCTGGCGTGGTCGGCGGCGTCATCGATGGTGATGCCGTTCTCGACGCCGTACTCGTGGCCGTCGAGGCGCACGATGACCGCGAAGTCCGTACCGCACCGGTCGCGCACCGCGGCGACGACCTCGACGAGGAGTCGGGTCCGGCCCTCGAGCGAACCGCCGTACACATCGTCCCGGCGGTTCCATGCCGGGGACAGGAACGTGGAGAGGAGGTAGCCGTGGGCGGCGTGCACCTCGATCCCGTCGAACCCGGCCTGCTGCACCCGTGCGGCGGCGTCGGCGAAGTCGCGAACGATGCCCTCGAGTTGTCCGGCCGTCGCCTCGGCGTAGGTGGCCATCTGGCCGCCGGTGAGGGTCGCCATCCGCAACAACTCGTCCATCGTCGTGTCGGCCATCATCCCCCTGGGGTCCGACGGAGGCGGTGGGAGCGACGGAATCAACGCCGGCCTCCCCTCGGAGACGTCGACGCTCGACGTCTTGCCGTGGTGGCAGACCTGGACGACGATTTTCGCACCATGGGCGTGGACGGCATCGGCGAGCCGCCGGAGGTCCGGGACCACGCCATCGTGCGAGAGTGCGGGTTGGTGGCGGGCGGTCGCCCCGTACGGGTACGAGACAGCAGATGTCTCGACGATCAGGAGCCCGACGCCACCCCTTGCCCGGGCCTCGTAGTGGGCGACGGTCTCGTCGGTGACCAGGCCCTCGTCGGTGCAGTTGTTCTGGTCCATGGCCGGGAGCACGACCCGGTTCCGGAGTTCCATCCCCCCGATCCGCCCGGGAGCAAGCAGGTTCGGAAACGAGTCGGCCACGTCCATCATCTTGGCGGATTGGTGCCGCTCTGCCCAACGCGGCTCGCCTGTGCCCCGCTTTTGGCCGCTGTGTCGGTGGTTGCCTTCTGCACGGTGACGCAGGCGTGGGACCGCCAGGTGCTGGCCTACTGAAACTGAAACGGAGACGACGACAAAGGAGGGGAACTCAGCGTTTGCCGTTGGGGGTGAGTTTCCTGAGGGACTTCTGGCGCCAGTCCTCGGTGGTGTCGACGGCGTTGAAGGTGAAGCAGTGGATGCCCACGATGTCGAGTTCGTCGGCGACGGCTGACAGGGGGGCGACCAACTTGTTGGGGTTGTATCCGCCGGGGGAGAGCAGGCGGATGACCGAGGCCCGGTTCTTCTTGAGGTAGCGGGCCGAGTGGCCGATGCCGAGCCGGAGCGAGATGGTCAGCAGCCTGGTTCGGTCGACCGCTCCGGGCACGCCGAGGTGGCAGGGGAGCGTCAAGCCGGCGGACCGACGCTGCCTCAGCCAGTCGCGGATCGTCTCGGCGTCGAAGCACATCTGGGTGGCCATGTAGCCCTCGAGGCCGGCCTCGACGATCATCTCCTGCTTCTCCATCTGCGCATCGAGGAGGGCCTGCTCGGGGATGGTGGAGTGGCCGTCGGGATACGAGCCGATGCCGACCACGTCGATGTCGGGCCGACGATCCAGGAACGAACGCAGGAATCCGGCGGCATCGGTGAAGGGGCCACGGGGGTCGGCGTCTCCGCCGACCACGAACACCTTCCTGATGCCCTGCTCGTTGACCCGCTGCACGATGCGGTCGACGTGCGCCTCGTCCTCGACCATGCGGGCGGCGAAGTGCGGGATCGTGGTGTGGCCGTCGTCGGCGAACGTGGCACACAGGTCGAGCGTGTCATCGATCGTCTTGGCGGGTGAACAGGTCACCGAGATCGTCGAATTCTCCGGCAGGAACGCCGCCTGGTCGTGGACGTTCTTGAGCGGGATCAACTCATAGGTCATGTCCTCGAGCAGCCGCCGATGGGTGGCCTTCTCCGCCTGTGAGCGGATGGGGCCCTTTCTGGGTGGGGTGGAATCTGAAACTCCACTCATCGTGGCGCGACCTCCTCGTGACTTCGTGGCCGGGTGGCGGAGCGTCGCCGGGCTGATGCTGCCGTCCGGCTCAACTAAGGCCGACGATTTCACCGTGCTCGTCGATGTCGATCCCTGCGGCGCCGGGCGTCTTGCCGAGCCCGGGCATCGTGCGCATGTCGCCGCAGATCGGGTACACGAACCCGGCGCCGACCGAGGCCCGCACCTCGCGCACGGGAAGGGTCCAGCCGGTCGGCGCTCCCTTGAGGGCCGGGTCCGACGAGAGTGAGAGGTGCGTCTTGGCGATGCAGACGGGCAGGTTGCCGAAGCCGTTGGCCTCGTAGGTGTCGAGCTGCTTGTTGGCGGCAGGCGAGAATTCGGCGCCGTCGGCGCCGTACACCTTGATGGCCACGGTGCGGATCTTGTCGCGTAGCGACATTTCGTCCGGGTAGAGCACCTGGAAGTTGGACGGCTCGTCGGCCGCCTCGGCGACCGCCTCCGCCAACTCGGCGGCACCGGAGCCACCGTCGGCGAAGTGCGTGGTTATGGCGGCGCGGGCGCCGTACTCCTGGGCGATCTCGTGGATGGCCTGGATGTCGATGTCGTGGTCGCCCGGGAACACGTTGATCGCGACCACGGGGGAGACGCCGTGGATCTGCATGTTCTCGAGTTGCTTGCGCAGGTTGTCGCCGCCCTGGTGGACCTCGTCGGGGTTCTCGAGGAGGAGTGCCTCGGGCAGTGGCTTGCCGGCGATGATCTTGTGGTTGCCGGAGTGGGCCTTGAGGCCGCGCACGGTGGCGACCAGGACCGCGGCATCGGGGGCGATGCCCGAAGCACGGCACTTGATGTTGAAGAAGCGTTCGGCGCCCATGTCGGCGCCGAAGCCGGCCTCGGTGAGGAGGAAGTCGCCGGTGTGGATGCCGATCTGGTCGGCCACGATCGACGAGTTGCCGGTGGCGATGTTGCCGAACGGACCGCAGTGGACCAGCGCCGGTGTGCCCTCGAGGGTCTGCATGAGGTTCGGCTTGATGGCCTCGCGCAGGATGACGGTCATCGAGCCGGCGACCTGCAGGTCCTCGGCGGTGATCGGTGTGCCGGCCTTGCTGTAGCCGACGACGATGCGGCCCATGCGGGCGCGCAGGTCCTGGAGGCTGGTGCAGAGGGCGAGGGCCGCCATGACCTCGGAGGCGGCGGTGATGTCGAAGCCGGTCTCCCGGGGGATGCCGTCGAGGCGACCGCCCATGCCGACCACGATGTTGCGCAGGGCCCGCTCGTTGATGTCGAGGACCCGCCGCCAGGTGATGTTGTGGAGGTCGAGTCCGAGCTCGTTGCCGTGGAAGAGGTGGGCGTCGAGCATTGCAGAGCACATGTTGTGGGCAGCGGTGACGGCGTGCATGTCGCCGGTCAGGTGGAGGTTGAACAACTCCATCGGGACGACCTGGCTGTAGCCGCCGCCGGCGGCGCCGCCCTTGATTCCGAAGGTCGGACCCATGGAGGGCTGGCGGATGGCGATGGTGGCCTTCTTGCCGATGTGGCTGAAGCCCTGGCCGAGGCCGACGGTCGTGGTGGTCTTGCCCTCGCCGAGCGGCGTGGGGGTGATGGCCGAGACGACGACGTAGCGCGCCTTCGGGCGGTCGCCCATGGCCTCGATGGCGTCGAGCTTGATCTTGGCGGCGCCGTCGCCATAGGGCTCGAGGTATTCGCGCGGGATGCCGGCGGTGTCGGCGATCTCGGTCAGCGGACGGATCGTGGCGTTGCGGGCGATCTCGAGGTCGGAGGGGAAGGACATCATTGGCTCTCTCTGGTCGGGTTGGCTTGGTGGAGAACGGAGGGGAGCCCGGCGGTGGTCCGCAGGACGGGAGGGCGGTTCGGGCCGCGGCGAGTGTAGTGAAGGGAAGGCAGACAGTCCACCTACAGGAAAGAATCTCCCCTGAGGAGGCAGGTCCTGGTGGGTGGGAGGCCTAGACGAACGAGTCGGGCAGCACGTCCTTTCTCCGGGCGATGAATTCGAGCAGGGCCTCGTCGACGGCCTCGTCGATGGCTGGCGCCTCGTAGTCGGCCAGCATCTGCTTCCAGATCCCGTTGGCCCGCTGGGCGGCGTCGAGGCTGCCGTCCTCCTCCCACTTTTCGAAGCTGTCATTGTTGGCGACCTCCGAGCGTGCGAAGGCGGTCTCGAAGTTGGCGTAGGTGTGGGCGGTGCCGAGAAAGTGCTGGCCCGGGCCGACATCGCGGATGGCGTCCATCGCCTGGCCGTTCTCCGACAGGTCGACGCCGTCGACGAACCTCGCCATCAGGCCGCACTGGTCGGCGTCGATGACGAACTTTTCGTAGCCCATGGCCAGGCCGCCCTCCAGCCACCCGGCGGCATGCAGCATGAAGTTGACGCCGCCCATCATCGCCGGGATCAGGGTGGCCATGCTCTCGGCGGCAGCCTGGGCATCGGGGACCTTCGAGGCGCAGAGGTTGCCGCCCGATCGGAACGGGACGCCGAGACGACGGGCCAGCGCCGCCACCGTGTAGAGCACCAGCGCCGGTTCCGGCGTGCCGAAGGTCGGGGCTCCGGTCTGCATCGACATGGACGAGGCGAACGACCCGAACACCATGGGGGCGCCGGGCCGGACCAGTTGGACGAACGTCATCCCGGCAAGCGCCTCGGCAAGGGTCTGGGCGGCGACGCCGGCGACCGTGACGGGTGCCATGGCGCCGGCGAGGATGAACGGGCTGATCATCGTCGCCTGCATGTTGCGCGCATAGACCTCGGCGGCACCGAGCATCGAGGCGTCCCATGCCATGGGCGACGAGGCGTTGATCAGGCTCGTCATCACAGTGTTTCCTTCGACGAAGTCGTCACCGAAGGTGATCCTGGCCAGGTCCACCGAGTCCTGGGCCCGCTCGGTGGCGGTGACGGAGCCCATGAACGGCTTGTCGCTGTAGCGGAGGTGGGCGTACACCATGTCGAGGTGCCGCTTGTGGACCGGGATGTCGACCGGCTCGCACACCGTGCCCCCCGACAGGTGCATGTGGGGACTCTGGTAGGCCAGCTTCACGAAGTTGTGGAAGTCGTCGATCGTGGCGTAGCGACGACCCTTGTCGAGGTCGTGGACGAAGGGCGAGCCGTAGGCGGGCGCGAACACTGTGGCGTTGCCGCCGACCTGCACGCTGCGGGCCGGATTGCGTCCGTGGTGCGTGTAGACGGCGGGAGCGCTGGCGGTGATGATCTCCCGACACATGCCCCGGGGGAACCGCACCCGTTCGCCGTCGACCTCGGCGCCGGCCGAACTCAGGAGCTCGAGGGAGCTCGGGTAGTCGCGGAAGTCGATGCCGAGTTCCTCGAGGATCGTGTCGGCGTTCTCCTCGATCGTGACCAGGCCCTCCTCGGACACGATCTCGAACGGCGACATGGCCCGGATCAGGAAGGGTTGGACGTCGGCTGCGGCAGTCTCCGCTCGGGCGGCCTGACGGGCTGCTCGGCCTCCGGATCGGCGACGGGGTGCATCGCTCATTGGTTGGCTTCCTCTCGTGTGGGGCGGCGGCGTCGGCGCCGCCGGTTTTCGGTGGCGCCGCCGGTCGACGGGTGCTCGGGAAGGTCCAGGACCGTGGAGAGTCCCGGGTAGTCGGCGGTGCGGTGGGGGACGGCCATTGCGTCGACGAAGTGCTCCTGGAAGGCGGGCTCCAGTGCGGTCTCGATCTTCTCGATGTCGCCGACTATCTCCTGGATCTCGCGTCGGGCGGCACCCGAGAGCAGGGCGATGGCGGCACCGGCACCTGCGGCGTTGCCGACGGCGACCACCTCGGAGGGGACGCAGTCGGGGATCAGGCCGAGGACCGTCGCCCGGACGGTGTCGATGTGGCTGCCGAATGCGCCGGCGAGGGCGATGCCGTCGAGCCGGTCGACGCCGAGGTGGTCCATCAGGAGTCGGATGCCGGCGTAGAGGGCCGCCTTTGCGAGCTGGATCGCCCGGACGTCGTTCTGGGTGATGAGGATCCGGGGCCCATCGTCGGGGCCGTGGAGGAGGTAGGCGAACGTGCGGCCATCGGTTTCGATGCGCGGCGAGGACCGGGTGTCCGCTCCGCCGATGACGCCGTCGGTGGTCATGAGTCCGGCGAGGTACATCTCGGCGACGACCTCGATGATCCCCGAGCCGCAGATTCCGGTGACGCCGGTCTGGGCCACTGCCTCGTCGAAGCCGGGCTCGTCGGACCACGGCTCGACCCCGAGCACCCGGATCCGGGGCTCGCCGGTCTCCGGATCGATCCGGACGCGTTCGATGGCGCCCGGCGTCGCCCGTTGGCCTGCGCTGATCTGGGCTCCCTCGAAGGCCGGGCCGGTGGGGCTGGAGGCGGCCAGGGTGCGGCCGTCACCCGAGAGCACGATCTCGGCGTTCGTGCCGATGTCGACCACGAGTTGGACACCGTCGGCTTCGTGGGGTCGGGTGGCGAGGACCACGGCGGCGGTGTCGGCTCCGACGTGCCCAGCGATGCAGGGCAGCATGTGGGCACGGGCGGCCGGGTGGACCTCGAGGTCGAGTTCGGTGGCCGTCCGGTCGACCGCCTCGGAGATCTCGAGGGTGAACGGGGCGACCCCGAGCGGGGTCGGGTCGAGGCCGAGCAGGAGGTGGTGCATGATCGGATTGCCGACGAGGACCAACTCGAGGACCTCGTCGCGTGTGGTGCCGCCCTCCTCGCAGAGTTGGCCGATGAGCTCGTCGAGCGACTCGCGGACTGCCCGGGTCAGCTCGACCTCCCCTCCGGGGTTCATCATCACGTAGGAGACCCGGCTCATGAGGTCCTCGCCGAACCGGATCTGGGGGTTCATGGTTCCGGCGGTGGCGAGTGCCGTGCCGGTCGCCAGGTCGAACAGGTGGCCGGCCAGGGTGGTGGAACCGACGTCGACGGCGACGCCGAGCGCCCGGTCGCGGAGCCCCGGCCAGACGGCCACGACCTGGCTGTCGTCCCGTATGGCCACGGTTACAAGGCCCGACCCGTCGGCCACGATGTCGAGGTCGGGGGGCAACTCGAGTCCCGTGAGGCCCCACTGGCTGCCCAGGGCCGCCAGCAGGTCGTCGCCCTCGCCGAACTCGACCAGGCGCAACACGAGCACCGGGTCGAGTTCGATGTCGCCCAGGTCGATGTCCTTGCGGATCACCTGGCGGTGGACCTGGCTCTCTGCGGGCACGTCGACGACGAGGTCCCCGCGGATCGTGGCGGTGCAGCTCAGCCGCCTGTCCTCGGTCAGCGGTCTCCGACCCCGGTAGTTGGCTTCGACGGTGCCCGGCGGGGAGAGGTGGGAGGCGTCGGCCGTGATGCCGTGCTTGGCGAACTCGCCGAACATGGGCTCGACCTGGCAGCGTCCGCAGATGCCGCGGCCACCGCAGACCGAGTCGATGTCGACGCCCAATCGTCGGGCAGCGTCGAGCACCGTGGTGCCGGGAGAGACGTCCCCGCGGCGCCCTGACGGCGTGAAGACCACGAGGTGGTCGTCGTCGCTCATCGGTTCGTCGCGCCGGGGTCTCAGGCCTGGCGACGGCGACGGCCGTTGCGCTCGCGGTCTGCGCCGATGGACGGGTCGCGGTGGGCGCGGATCCATGCAGCGCAGTCGGTGTCGTAGCCGGCGAGGACGTTGGCAGCCTGGATGGCCGTCTTCACTTCCTCGTGGAGCGGGCTCATGATCGCCGACGTCATGCCGGCGCCGATCGCCATGGCGAGGAACGTGCCGGTGATGTGGTGCCGGTTGGGGAGGCCGAAGCTGACGTTGGATGCGCCGCACGTGGTGTTGACGCCGAGTTCCTCGCGGAGTCGTCGCACGAGGGAGAACACCTGCTGGCCGGCGCTTCCCATGGCGCCAATCGGCATCACCAGCGGGTCGACGACGACGTCGCTTGCAGGGATGCCGTGGTCGGCGGCGCGTTCGACGATCCGCTTGGCGATCGAGAAGCGGACATCGGGGTCCTCGGAGATCCCGGTGTCGTCGTTCGAGATGGCGACGACGGCGGCGCCGTGCCTGGCGACCAGGGGAAGGACCCGCTCCATCACCTCGTCCTCGCCTGTGACGGAGTTGACGAGGGGTTTGCCCACGTAGGCGGACAGTCCGGCCTCCAGCGCCTCGATGATCGAGGAGTCGATCGAGAGGGGTACGTCGGTGACGGACTGCACGAGTTTGATGGCCCGGGCGAGCATCGCCGGCTCGTCGGCCAGCGGGATTCCGGCGTTGATGTCGAGCATTTGGGCGCCGGCAGCGACCTGGGTGAGGGCATCCGCTTCGACCCGGCTGAAGTCGCCGGCCTTCATCTCCTCGGTCAGCAGCTTGCGGCCGGTCGGGTTGATGCGCTCGCCGATCATGACGAAGGGTCGCCCGAAGCCGATCACCACCTCCCTGGTGGCAGAGCTGAGCACGGTGTCCGTCATCGCGGATTCTCCTGGAGTCGTAGGGGGAATGGGGGGAGCGGGGACAGGGCCCGGTGTTCGTCAGTCGTCCCGGTCGACGCCGCCGGAGTGGACCAGCCGTTCGAGTCGGTCGTTGGAGTACTCGGCGTCGATGCGGGCTGCCTCGGCGGCGACCGACGAGGCGAGGTCGCCGTTGCAGTTGCCGGATTCGCGTCGCCACTCGGCGACATAGCGGTCGGAGTCGGTGCAGCCGGCGACCATGGCGGCACGATCGATGGCGTGCTGGAAGCGGGCGTCGAGCAGGGCCTTCTCCTTGGTCCTCCCCTCTTGGGCGGTGACCTGGGCGGGGATGTCGCGCCAGTAGATGGTGACGAGTCGGGCGGCCATGGATCAGGCGATCGGAAGGGGGTCGGGGGTGGGCCGCGTAGCGCCGAGGGCGACGATGCTGGTCGCCAGTTCGCCGTAGCCCGTACGACGGTGCTCGAACCGGAGGCCGAGCCGGTCTGCGGCGGCTTCGGCGCGGACGACGAGTTCCGGATCGTCGACCTGGGCCAGGTAGACGAGTCGGGTGTAGTTGCCGAAGTAGTCGTCGCGGAGTTCGGGGTGGCGGTCGAGGCCGAGGAATCCGATCACGAGTCGGTCGAAGTGACGGGCCAGGTAGTCCGTGAGGTAGAAGGTCCCGATCTCGGCGTCCTGGAGCTCGGTGAAGGCCTCAGCGCCGGTGAAGAACTGGTAGCAGTGGGCGCCGGGCAGGCGTTCGACGCCGAGTTCCTCGCAGACTGCGTCCAGCCGGCCGCCGGTGCCGCAGTCGGCGTAGCCGACGTAGACCTTGTCGTACCGGTCCCTGGACGCAAGGACCCGCGCCGCGACGGCGTCGGGGATGAGGTCCGGGGTGTTGTGGTACGAGGCGGGCAGGCACTCGACGTCTATGCCGCTCAGGCCGTTGGCCCGTACGACTTCGAGGAGTTCCCGTGCGAGGGCTCCGCAGGCGACGACGAGGACCCGCCGCTTGGACGCCGGCATGGCGTCGGTACGGACGGGCATTTGGGTTCAGACCGCGGCGCGGCGCTCGGCGACCAGGCGCTCGGCAGTCTCCGAGGCGACGGCGGCATCGCGGCAGTAGGCGTCGGCGCCGATGGCCTCACTGAACTCTTCGTTCAGCGGGGCGCCGCCGACGATGATCATGTACTCCTCGCGGAGGCTCTTCTCGATCAGCGTGTCGATGACGACCTTCATGTACGGCATGGTCGTGGTGAGCAGGGCCGACATGCCGAGCAGGTCGGGCTTGTGTTCGTCGAGGGCGGCGAGGAACTGTTCGACGTCCGTGTTGATGCCGAGGTCGAAGACCTCGAAGCCGGCGCCCTCGAGCATCATCCCGACCAGGTTCTTGCCGATGTCGTGGATGTCGCCCTTGACGGTGCCGATGACGACCTTGCCGATCGGTTCGGCTCCGGTCTCGGCGAGGAGCGGACGGAGGATGGCCATGCCGGCCTTCATGGCGTTGGCAGCCAGCAGCACTTCGGGGACGAAGAGGATCCCGTCCCGGAAGTCGATGCCCACGATCCGCATGCCCGCGACCAGGGCTTCGTTGAGGACGCGCGATGGGTCCCATCCCCGTTCGAGGAGGATCTCGGTTCCTTCGACGATCTCGTCGGCTAGACCGTCGTAGAGGTCGTCGTGCATCTGTGCCGTCAGGTCCTCGTCGGACAGTTCGGCCAGGACGACTTCGTCGTCCAGTGGTTCCTCAGCCATCGGCACACGCTCCATTGCGGGTCGAGGTCCCGGCCTCCGTTGACCGGGACAACGTTGTGGCTCCCACAGACCGGGATGGCTCCACCGAGTGGATGTCGGCGAAGACCTTCCCGAGATGCGGGAAAGGTCTGTATCGTGGAATACTAACGCGAGCGGAAACCGCGAACCACCACCCCGGCGGTCGCGATTTTCGGACCGGAGCACATGATGGCAACCGTCCAGAGCATCGACCGAGCTTTCGGACTCCTCGAGGAGTTGGCGCGCCAACCCGCCGGCATCAGCGGTCTGGCTCGCAAGGTCGGCCTCCCGACCAGCACGGTCGCCCGACTGCTTGCCACGCTCGAGGGGTGCCATGCCGTGGTGCGCGATCCCGACGGCACCGGCTACCACATCGGACCGTCGATCGTCACGATGGCGACGAGCGTCGACCCGACCCAGAGCCTCCTGGCCGTGGCACAGCCGTACATGCTCGACGTGGTCGAGGTGGTCGCCGAGGCGGTGGGCCTGGCCGTTCCCGCCGGCTACGACGTCCACTACGTCGGACAGGTCGACTGTGCGAATCCGGTCCAGGTCCGCGACTGGACCGGGACGAGCCTCCCGATGCACGTCGTGCCGTCTGGACTGGTGGTCCTGGCGCACTGGCCGGAGGCGGCCGTCGACCGGTTCCTGGACAGACCCCTCGATCGGTACTCACCAAGCTCGATCATCGATCCCGATCAGATCCGAGAGCGCCTGGAGGAGATTCGATCCGACGGGTTCGTCTGGGTGCTCGAGGAGTTCTCCGAGGGCATCAACTCGGTGGCGGCGCCGTTGTTCAACGGCACGGGTGCCGTGGTCGGCGCCCTGCACAGCCATGGGCCGAGTTACCGGTTCCCCCAGGAGTCGCTGGGCGACATCATCGCCGGTCGCGTCTCGGCAGCCGCTGTCGCGGTGTCCGAGGCCCTCGGCTACCTGGCCTGAGCCGGTCGCACCGACTGCTCCGGGCGACAGGTGGCCTGACCCATGTCTGCCGGATTCGGCGTCGTCGCGTCGCTAGGCATCGGCATTGGCGACCACATCACCCGGGGGGCTGCGGAACGCGGCGGGCTCCGCCAGACGCTCGCCGCAGCCTTCCTGGTCGGCATCGGAGTCTCGACTATCGGAGCGCTGGCCTTCGAGAGCCAGTGGCTGGCGGCCGACATGTTGTTGGGCGCGGCTACGGGCGTGCTCGTCTTCCTCGCACTCTCGAGCCTGTACCTCGGCTACGCCTCGGCCTCGGCGGGCATCGTCGGGCCCCCGGCGGCGGTGATCTCCGTCGTCCTCCCCGTCACCGTCGACTTCGCCGTCGGTGGCGTGCCCGGACCCCGGGTCGTGGCCGGCATCGTCGTCGGCGTCCTGTCGGTGTTGGCGATCTCCTATGCGCCGCGCTTCGTCGGTGACCTGCGGAGGGGGCTCCTCTTCAGTGCCGGCGCTGGCATCGGCTACGGCCTGCTCTTCGTGGTCCTCGACCAGTTGAGCCCGGAGAGCGGATTCTGGCCCGTGGTCGCCCAGCGGACTGTGGCGTTCTGCGCCATCGCCCTCACCTGTCTGGCCAGACGCGATCCGGTCTTCCCGGAACGTGCGGTGTTCGCCTCGGCCACGCTGGGGGCATCGTGTGCCGGCGTCGGCGCCCTGTTTTTCGTCTACGGCGTGCAGCACGGCGACCTGGCGCCGATCGCGGTCACAGGCACCCAGTACGCGGCGGTCACCGTCGTCTGTGGAATCCTCTTCCGGGGCGAGCGGCTCTTCTGGTGGCAGGTGCTCGGCCTCTGCGGCACCGTCAGCGCCGTGGGCCTGATCGTGACGGGCTGAGTCCGGGCATGGCTCGGGGAAAGTAGGTTCCGCTGCCATGGGTCGGACCCCGGTTGGCGAGCAGGTCGAAGGACAATGCGTCGTGGTGACGGCAGGGGCGTCCGGCATCGGACGCGCCATGGTCGACGCATTCCTCGAGGCCGGCGCCAGGGTGCACGTGGCCGACCTCCCCGGACACGGCGACGATCTGCCGGACGGCGTCGGCTTCACCGGGGGCGACGTCTCGCGACCGGCGGACGTGGACCGCCTCTTCGATGATGTCTCGGCGTCCCTCGGGTCGGTTGACGTGCTCTGCAACAACGTCGGCATCGCCGGTCCCACGGGTCCGATCGAGGAGGTCGACGTCGACAGTTGGGACGAGACGATGGCCGTGAACGTGCGGTCGATGTTCCTGTGCTGTCGGAGGGTCGTGCCGCTGATGCGGGAGGCGGGTGGCGGGGTGATCCTCAACACCTCGTCGACGGCCGGAGTGGTGGGCTTCCCGTTGCGCTCGCCCTACGCCGCGTCGAAGTGGGCGGTGGTCGGCCTGGGTGCGACGCTGGCGATGGAGCTTGGTGAGTTCGGCATTCGGACCAACACCCTGTGTCCCGGGTCGGTGGGCGGCGCCCGGATGGATCGGGTGATCGCCGCTGAGTCCGAGGTGACCGGTGTCGGGTCGGGGGAGGTCCGCGGGCGCTATGAGGACCAGGTCTCGATGCGGACGTTCGTGGAAGGCCGCGACATCGCGGCCATGGCGGTGTTCCTGGCGTCGCCGGCGGCCCGCTACGTGAACGGCCAGGTCATCGCCGTCGACGGTGGCCTCGAGTCCCTGCGCACCACCTTCCGGACCTGAAGACGGTGGGTGCAGAGAGCGGACAGGTCTCTACGTGCGTGCGTGCTCCTGCTTGTCGTCAAGATTTCCCGTGATGCGGTTGGCATTCCCGAATCGTGGGTAGCCTCTCGCGTGCGCTGCAGAGGACCGTCGTCTACGGTCGCACCGCCTACTCCACGTTTCATCCGGGTCGGCCGCCGGGTCGGCCGCAGTTGCGAATTGGAGCACCTGAATGAGTGACTTTCCCGAACGCGCCAACGTCGTCGTGATCGGTGCCGGCATCGTCGGCAACTGCCTCGTCGGCCACCTCGCCCGCCTGGGCTGGACCGACCTGGTGCTGATCGACAAGGGCCCGCTGCCCAATCCGGGCGGCTCCACCGGCCACGCCTCCAACTTCATCTTCCCCGTCGACCACAACAAGGAGATGGCCCTGCTCGGCGAGCAGAGCGCCAACCAGTTCCGGGACATGGAACTCTCGGTCGACTCCGGCGGTATCGAGGTGGCCCGCACCGAGGAGCGCATGCACGAACTCGACCGGCGCATGACCTCCGCCATGGCATGGGGCATCGAGGCCCACATGCTCACCCCGGCCGGTGTGAAGGAACTCGTCCCCTTCATCAACGAGGACGTGATCCTGGGTGGCTTCTACTGCCCGACCGTCTCGGTCGTCGACTCGCTCGAGACCGGCACCACCATGCGCAGGGAGGCCATCGAGATGGTCGGCTGCCGGGTGTTCGCCAACACCGAGGTGCTCGACGTCCTCACCGAAGATGGTCCCAACGCCGGCGATCGGACGGTCACCGGTGTCGTCACCGACAAGGGGACCGTCGAGGCCGAGTACGTCGTCATCGCCTGCGGTGTCTGGTCGAACCGCATCGCCAACATGGCCGGGGCCGTGATCCCGCTCGTGCCCACCGTCCACCAGATGGCCGATGTCGGGCCGATGGACATCCTCGCCGAGACCAACAACGAGATCGGCTACCCGATCGTCCGCGACATGGACACCCTTTGCTACGAGCGACAGTCGGCCGGCTCGATGGAAGTCGGCTCCTACGGCCACCGCCCGATCCTCCACCACCCGGACGAGATCCCCTCGAACGAGGAGGCGGCACTGTCACCCACCGAGATGCCCTTCACCCCGGACGACTTCGACGAGCAGATGGAGACCGCCATCGAGTTGATGGACATGCTCGGCGACGCCGAGATCAAGTACGCCATCAACGGCCTGCTCTCACTGACACCAGACGGCATGCCCTGCCTGGGCGAGACCCGCGAGGTCCGGAACCTCTGGTCGGCTGCCGCCGTCTGGGTCAAGGAAGGCCCGGGCATGGCCCAGGTCGTCGCAGAGTGGATGACCTACGGCTATCCGAGGGTCATCGACGTCCACGGGGCCGACATCGCCCGCTTCTACGCCGACGAGTGCAGCGACGAGCACATCTGGTCGCGTGCCGAGGAGAGCTTCAACAAGACCTATGGGATCGTCCATCCCCAGGAGCAGTGGGAGGGGCGCCGCAACCTCGAGGTGGGTCCCTACTTCTCCCGCCAGGAGGACCTGGGCGCCATGTTCTTCCAGGCCCGCACCTGGGAACGCCCGCAGTGGTTCGCATCCAACGCCGACCTGGTCGAGCGCTACGGCCTCGCAGAACGCGAGGTCGAGTGGGACAACCGCTGGTGGAGTCCCATCACGACGGGCGAGCACCTCAACCTGCGTGAGAACTGCGGCGTCGTCGACCTGAGTTCGTTCCAGATCTACGAGCTCGAGGGGCCCGGTGCCGTCGAGTACGCCGACTACCTCGCCGTGAACAAGGTCGACGTGCCCGTGGGCCGGTCGATCTACACGCCGTGGCTCACCCAGGACGGCGGCTTCCACTCGGACCTGACGATGATGCGCATGGCGGAGGACCGGGTGCGGATCGTCACCGGCGTCTTCGACGGCGGCCGCGACTCGTTCTGGGTGCGACGCCACCTTCCCACCGACGGATCGGTGTCGTTCCGCAACATCACGAGGGACGTCACCACGCTCGGCCTCTGGGGCCCCAACGCACCAGCGGTCCTTGGGCAGTTGACCGACAACGACCTCGGCCAGGAGGGTTCCCCCTACGGCTCGATCATCGACGTCGACCTGGACTGCGGGGGTACGAGGGTGCCCGTCTCGCTGTTCCGGATCTCCTATGTCGGTGACACCGGCTGGGAGGTCTACACCGACTGGGAGAACGGTCCCGTGTTGTGGGACAGCCTCATGACGGCCGGAGCCGACCTCGGCATCCGTCCGACCGGCGGCGGCGTCTACGGCTCGTCGGGCCGCCTCGAGAAGGGCTACCGGCTCATGGGCGCCGAGCTCGAGAGCGAGTACAACCCGCTCGAGGTCGGCCTTGCCCGCCCGAGGGTCAAGGCCGCCGACTTCATCGGCAGGGAGGCCTACCTGGAGGCCCGCCAGAAGGGCGAGCCCGAGATTGCCGTCTGCACCCTCACGGTCGAGGACCACACCGACGGCCGGGGCCGCCAGCGGTACATGCAGGGTGGCAACGAGCCGATCCTGACCCTCGACGGCGACCGCATCGTCGACTCGCATGGACGCGTCAGCCGGGTCACCTCGGCCGGCCCGGGACCTTCCGTCGACAGGTTCCTGCTCATGTCGCACCTGCCCCTCGAGTTGACCACCCCGGGTACGGAACTCCAGGTGATGTACATGAACGAGCTCTACCCGGTGAAGGTCGCCTCGACCGGTGCCGTCTTCGACCCGGACGACTCGCGGATGAAGGGTTGAACCGGGTCGGTTCCCCGTGAACCCGAACCAGGGAATCCCCACATGAGAATCCTCGTCTGCGTGAAGCGCGTGCCCGCACCGGGCGCCAAGATCAACATCACCGGCGACGGCCTGGCCGTCGACACCGCCCACCTCGGGTTCACCACGAGCCCGCACGAGGAATGCGCCGTCGAGGAGGCCGTCCAGATCGTCGAGGCCCACGGAGGCGAGGTCACCGTGCTGACCCTCGGACCCGCCGAGGCCGAGGAACAACTCCGCTATGCGGCCAGCGTCGGCGCCCACAATCTGGTGCTGGTTCCGATCGAGGAGGTCGACTGGGACCCGCAGCGGACGGCAGCCGCCCTAACGGCCACCATCAGCGGGATCGAGGCCGCCGAGGGCGCCTTCGACCTGCTGCTCTTCGGGAACGAGTCCGCCGACGCCGGAGGCTTCCAGGTCGGGGTCCGCGTGGCGCATGCACTTGGTCGCCCGATCGTCAACGGCATCAAGGGCATCGACGTCGGCGACGGATCGGTTACCGCCCGCCGTGAGATCGATGGCGGCTTCGAGGTCTACGAGGTCCCGACACCCGCCGTGCTCGGCGTCAAGGAGGGCATCAACCTGCCCCGGTACCCGACCATGAAGGGGCGACTGGCCTCGAAGAAGGCGGCACTGGCAACAGTCGAACAGCCGACGGAGGCGGGTGGCCAGGAACGGCTGCGGCTCCACCGTCCGGTGGAACAGGTCAGCGAGACCGTCATCCTCGGCGAAGGCCCGGAGGCGGCAGCCGCCGTGGTCGACGTGCTCGAGGAACTGGGGGTACTGGCATGACGATGCTCGTCCTCTGCGACCATGATCGTGGCACGCTCGTCGACGCATCGCTCGAGGCCCTCACCTTCGGACGTGACCTGGCGACACGTGCCGGTGTCTCCTGCGAGGCCGTGGTGATCGGCAAGGGTGCCGAAGAGGCCGTCGGCCAGTTGGCCGCCTACGGCGCAACGGTCGTCCACCTGGCATCCCACGAGGTCCTCACGGACTTCGGGCCCGAGGCGTGGGGTGAGACGCTTGCCCAACTGGTCGCCTCGTCCGGGGCGTCGATCGTCACCGCCTGCGGCACCGACCGTGGCAACGAGGTCCTCGCCCATGTGGCGGCACGCCTCGACGAGCCCTTCGTCGCCAACTGCCGCGAGGTCGATCCCTCGGACGACACCTGGTCGATGACCCGGGCCCAGTGGGGGGGTTCCCTCCTGGAGGACGTCACGCTGGCGGCGGGTCGCAAGATCGTTTCCGTGGCACACCATGCCGTCGAGGCTGCTCCGGCGTCGGAACCTGCCGTCGGAACCGTCACCGCCTTCTCCCCGGACCTTGATGCCTCACTCGCCCGGACGGTCGTGACCGACCGGGTCGTGCTCTCCAGGGGCATCACGCTCGCGACCGCCCCCGTGGTGGTGGGTGGCGGACGCGGTGTGGGTTCCGCCGAGGCGTTCGCCCCGCTGGAGGAACTGGCCGCCGAGCTCGGAGGTGTCGTCGGTTGCTCGCGTGCGGTCACCAACAACGGATGGCGTCCCCACTCCGACCAGGTCGGCCAGACCGGCACCCGGATCGCGCCGCAGGTCTACATCGCCAGCGGCATCTCGGGCGCCATCCAGCACTGGGTGGGCGCCATGGCGTCCAAGCACATCCTGGCCATCAACACGGACCGCGAGGCCAACATCGTCGTCCGGGCCGACTGGGCCGTGATCGGCGACCTGCACAAGGTGATTCCGGCGATCACCGAGGAGGTCAGGCGCCGGAGGAGCTGACCTCGGCGGGCCTGGCCGCCGAATCGACCTCGATCGGCACCCAGCCGCGCACGGAGTTGACCATCCATGCGGCGTCGACACGAGCGAGGTCGTCGCGGTGGACGACGCCCTCCACGACCTCTCCGGTGTCCAGCAGCTCCGCTCGCTGCGTCCCGGGCAGCAGGCCGCACGAGACGGGTGGCGTCACCAGCTCACCGTCGAGTTCGACGACCAGGTTGCCCGTGGTGGTCTCGGTGAGTTCTCCACGCTCGTTCCAGAGCAGGACGTCGGGGGCATCCGGGAAGCGGCGTCGGGCGTTGTCGTAGACCTCGCGCACGGTCGTCTTGTGGAACAGGAACTCGTGCTCGCTCGGTACGGGCTCGAGGTCGAGCGGCACCGCCCAGGGGGTGTCGCCATGGATCCGGTGCTCGAGGACCTGGAGTTCGGCGCTGCCGTCAGGCGCAACGAGCAGACGCAGCCGACGGGGGCCGTCCGCATCGACACCGTCGAACAGGGCTTCGATCATCGGGAGGTCGATGTCGATGTCGAAGTGGTCGGCAGATGACTTCAGCCGTGCGAGATGGCGTCCACGGAGGGAGACACCGCCCTCGGGCGTCCAGGCCATGGTTTCGAGCAGGCGGAAGTCGGAACGGGCGCGGCCGAGGACGCGGCTCTTGTGCTCCACCTCCCGCCATTCCTCGTGAGGGTCGGAGTCCCAGACGATGCCGCCGCCGACGCCGTACTCGGCCTGCCCCCGCTCCCGGTCCACCCAGACCGTCCGGATGGCGATGTTGAACTCCATGGAGCCGTCGGGCGCCACGATGCCGATGGCCCCGGTGTAGATGCCACGGCCGTCGCCCTCGAGCGCCTCGATGATCTCGGACGTGCGGACCTTGGGCGCCCCCGTGATCGAGGCACCCGGGAAGAGGGCGTTGAAGACCTCACAGAGGCCGGCATCCGAGTTGGCGACGACGGTGGAGGTCATGGTGTGGACCGTCGGATAGGTCTCGACCGTGTACAGGGCGGGCACCTTCACCGAGCCTGAATCGGCGATGCGGCTCAGGTCGTTGCGGACCATGTCCACGATCATCGTGTTCTCGGCCAGGTCCTTCTCGGAGCGGGACAGGTGCAGGGCGGCAAGGGCGTCCCATTCGGGGTCCGGATGGCGCCCGATCGTTCCCTTCATCGGCTTCGAGACGAATCGACGGCCGCTGCGCCGGACGAACAACTCGGGCGAGGCGGAGCACACGGCCCGGTCGCCGAGGTCGAGGTAGGCAGCGTGGTCCGCCCGCTGTGCCCGGACCAGGTCGGCGAACAGGCCGAGCGGGTCGCCGCTGAACGGCGAGCGCAACCGGATCGTGTAGTTCACCTGGTAGGTCTCACCGGCGGCGATCAGCTCCCGGATGGTCCGGATCGAGGTCAGGTAGGCGGGATGCGAGCGATTCGGCATCCAGGGGCCGACGTGGTAGCCGCCGCTGGCGGCGGGCCTGGTCGTCGGCAGCGGAGCATCGAAGACGCCGAAGGAGACCAACGGCACCCGGCGGACCCGGGCGGCTCGGATCGCCTCGTCGAAGGCCGGACCGGCGTCGTACGAGACCATGCCGACGACCCAGCGCCCGGAGGCGGCAGCCTGCTCGGCGGCCCGCATCGCATCGGGGACGTCACGCAACTCCTCGGCGACGATGGTGTCGACGGGAGCGTCGAACGCGACCCACTGGCGCTCGCCATCGAGGGGGTACTGGAGGAGCGCCCGTCGAACGCCCGACGGGGTCACGGACCCACCCTGCCGCCGGAGGAATAGGAGTCGGTCCGCAGGTGGACGTGTCCGGTCACGACCGGGGCGCCTCAGCGGTGCCCGATTCGCGGTCGAGTCGACGGACGAACAACCCGGAGCGGGGCTTGGGCTCGAAGTAGGAGGACTTGGGCGGCATGAGGTCACCGTCGTCGGCGACGTCCATCAGTTCGGTGACCGACGTGTGGTGCAGCACGAAGCCGATGCGGCCATCCTCGTCACAGCGTTCGACCAGGGTTTCGACGCCGACGGGGTCGGGCACGTAGTCGATCATCGGGTCGTTGCCGGGGTCGATGACGCCGAAGACGGGACCCAGGACCCCGTCCTGGAGCCTTGACACGTCGAGGGCGTCCACGGCACGTTCGCCCGCTGCTGCGGGCAGTTCGAGGGTGTACCAGTTGCCGGCCAGGTAGACGCCGACCGAGCCCGGTGCCCGGGGCCGTGCGGCTTCGGCGCCACCGGCCGGCGTGAGGGTGCCGCTGGCGCCGAGTGCATCGACCAGCTCGTCGGCGTTCCGGCCGGCCTGATCTCCGACCCGCCGGTGGAACGGGAGGACGAGCAACTGTTCGTCGGCGAACAGCACAGCCTGGATCCATTCGAGGGGGCCGTCGTCGGGCCGGTCGGGGACTCGGGACCGGGCATCAATGGCCGCCGCCAGGCGATGGTGGCCGTCGGTCACGTAGAGGGTGCGCTGCCCGAATGCGTCGATGAGTGCGGCGGCGTCATCGCCGCCGACCGCCCAGACCGTCTGGTCGACGCCCTCGTGGTGCGAGTCGAGCACCGGCTGCTGTTCACAGCAGTGGGCGATGACCGCCTCGAGGCCGTCGTCCGAGCGAAAGGTGAGCGAGATGGGGCTCGACGAGGCGCCGACCGTGAGCAGGTGGCGGGCCAACAGGTCGGTCCGGCCGGGCCGTACCGCCTCGTGCCGCAGGATCCGCCGGTCGCCGTCCTCGGTGACCGGCACGAGACCCATGATCCCCGTCTGGACGTGGCGGCCGTCCGGGGTGTCGATCCCCATGCGATACAGGAACAGCACGGGTTCGTCGTGGCACCGGTAGACCCCGGCGTCGTAGAGACGGTGCATCGAATCGGCGCAGTAGCCGATCAGCCCGTCGATGTCATCGCGCTGCTCCGGTGGGAGGTCCTCCTGCGAGCGGGTGACGTGCAGGAAGCTGTACGGGTTCTCGGCGGCCATGGCCACCCGCTGCGCCGGGGTGTAGGCGTCGTAGGGGCCGGAGATGACCCGGTCGACCCATTCAGGATCGACCACCATCCCCGGAAAGGGGCGGAGGACATCCTGGTCGTTCATGCGTCGCGGTCCGAGGCCTGTACCTGGATGACGTGATCGAGCGCAGCGAGGTCCCGGACGAGTTCTTCCGTGACGTCGCCGCTGACGTCGATGATGCCGATGGCGGCGTTGGAGCCCTGGAAGACCCGGTTCTCCATCGTCTGCACGTTGATGGCGGCGGCTCGCAGGACCTCGAGTGCGCTGGCGAGTACGCCGACCCGGTCGAAGTGCCTGATGATGATCGTGGCGGTGCCGGTGCGCGTGGGGGAGACGTTGATGCAGTTCAGCAGGTCGCCTGCCCGGTAGGCCTCGATGACGTCGATCGAGCCGGAAGCCGTCGCGTCCTGCGCCTGTTTCGTGGATGCGCCGATGTGGTGGGTGCCGACCACGTTGGGGTGCCGGGCGAGCGCCGAGGCGAACTCGCCGGTGCCGCCATCTGGCTCGTCGCAGAAGACGTCGAGGCCGGCGCGGATGCCCTTGGAGTCCATGGCCTCGATCAGGGCGGCTTCGTCGACCAACTCGCCGCGGCTGGTGTTGATCAGGATGGCGCCCGGCTTCATCTTGTCGAGGAAGTCGGCGTCGACCAGGCCGGCCGTGGAGGCATTGCCGGGCACGTGGACCGAGATGATGTCGGACCCGCGGACCAGTTCGTCGAGGCCGTCGACGAGTTTGACGCCGGCCGCCCGGATGCGGGCCTCGGTCTCCGGCTTGCGGCCCGGCTTGCGCTCTGCACTGACGGTGAGGCCGAACCCGCGGGCACGTTCGGCGACCGCCATGCCGATCTCGCCTACGCCGATGATGCCGAGGGTCTTGCCGAAGACGCCGTCGGACCTGCTGTACGCCACCTTGTTCCAGGTGCCGCGGCGGAGGTCGGCGGTTGCGTCGGCGATGTGCCGGTCGATGGCGAGGAGCAGGCCCATCGTGAGTTCGGCAACGGCCAACGAGTTCGTGCCGGGCACGTTGCAGACGTAGATGCCGGCGTTGGCGGCGGCCTCGCAGTCGATGGTGTTGGTGCCCGCTCCCGATCGGACGATCAGGCCGAGGCGGTCGGAGTTGGCGATGGTTTCAGCCGTGACCCTGGTACTGCGGACGACGAGGACGTCGACCCCTTCGATCGCACCGGGCAGGTCGTCGGCGGTCAGGTCGCCGCGGACCTCGCACTCGTCGCCCCTGGCGCGCAACTGGTCGGCGTATTCGTCGGGCAGGGAATCGGCAAAGAGGACCTTCATGTTCTGCTCCTTTGGCACGTCGGCACCGGCATCTCGAATGCGGGCACCGGGGTAGCCTTCACGGACCGGTATCGAAGCCTACGCATGTGGCCCGGTACTGGCAATGGAGAGACCGGTGGCGACGGCCGTTGGCCGGGACCAGACAGCACAGGGGGCCCTCGATGACCGTGCGTGGGATGAACCGGAACGTCATCATCAGCTGTGCCGTGACCGGCTCCGGTGACACCGCCGGCCGCAGCGAACACGTGCCGGTGACGCCGAAGCAGATCGCCGAGTCGGCGCTCGACGCCGCCAAGGCAGGCGCAACGATCGTGCACTGCCATGTCCGTGATCTCGAGACGGGCAAGGGCACACGGACCGTCGCCCACTATCAGGAGGTGGTGGAGCGCATCCGCGAGCAGGACGACCAGGTGGTCGTCAACCTGACCGCCGGCATGGGTGGCGACCTCGTGGTCGGCCCCGACGACGATCCGATGGCCTGGCAGGAGGGCACCGACGTGGTGGGCGGTATCGAGCGGCTGGCGCACGTCGAGGCGATCCGACCGGACATCTGCTCGATGGACTGCGGGTCGCTCAACTTCGGCAACCACAACGAGGTCTACGTCTCGACCCCCGACATGCTCCGCATCATGGCCCAGCGGGTCCGGGAGCTCGGCGTGCGTCCGGAGCTCGAGATCTTCGATACCGGGAACCTCTGGTTCGCCGAGACGATGATTGGCGAAGGGCTGATCGATGCCCCGTACTGGTTCCAACTCTGCCTCTCGATCCCCTACGGCACACCGCTCGACATCGGCCTCCTGTTGGCCATGGTGAACCGCCTACCCGACGAGGCCGAATTCACCTCGTTCGGCCTCGGGGCGATGCAGATGCCGATGGTCTCCCAGTCGGTGATGCTCGGTGGACACGTGCGGGTCGGCCTCGAGGACAACCTCTACCTGGAACGCGGCGTCCTGGCCACCAACGCCCAGTTGGTGGAGAAGGCAGTGAGGATTGTCGAGTTGATGGGCGCTTCGGTCCAGACGCCGGCCGACGCCCGCAAGACCCTCGACCTGGGTTGAACCGCCCGCACACCCAGTTCGACAGCGCCAGGATGAGGAGGGCATGACAGGTATGACCGACGTGAGGCGCACCATCGGGGTCGTGGGAACCGGTGTGATCGGCGCCGGATGGGCGGTCCGGTCGCTGGCCCGCGGGCACGACGTCGTGGCCTGGGACCCTGCCCCGGGAGCCGAGGAGCGCCTGCGTGCGGCGGTCGAGCGGGCGTGGCCCTCTGCGACACGCCTCGGGCTGTTCCCCGGTGCCGACCGGTGCCGCCTCGACTTCGCGGCGACCGCCGAGGAGTTGGCCGAGCGCGTCGACTGGATCCAGGAGAGCGCTCCCGAGGACGAGGGCGTCAAGCGTCCCCTCCTGCAGTTGCTGGCCGCCCATGCGGATCCCTCGGTCGTCATCGCCTCGAGTTCGTCCGGCCTGCTTCCGACCCGCCTCCAGGAGGGCTGTGAGCATCCCGAACGTGTCCTGATCGGCCACCCCTTCAACCCCGTTTACCTGTTGCCCCTGGTCGAGATCGTCGCCGGCGAGCAGACCTCCGCTGAAGTGGTGGAGGCGGCCAGGGCCCACTACGACGACCTCGTGATGTATCCGCTCCTCGTACGCACCGAGATCGAGGGCTACCTGTCCGACCGGCTCCAGGAGGCGCTCTGGCGTGAGGTCCTCCACCTCGTCAACGACGGCGTCGCCACGACGGCCGAACTGGACGACGCCATCACCTACGGGCCAGGACTGCGTTGGGCCGGTATGGGCACCAACCTCACCTTCCACCTGGCCGGCGGCGAACAGGGCATGCGGCACATGCTCCACCAGTTCGGCCCGACGCTGAAGCTGCCGTGGACGAGGTTGGTCGCCCCCGAGCTCACCGACGACCTGGTCGAGTCGATGGCCGACGGCTGTCTCGAACAGGCCGGTGGGCGACCGATCGACGAACTCGAGCGCCTGCGCGACGACTACGTCATCAACGTGATGCGTGCCCTGCGCCCGCTCGACCTCGGGGCGGGTCGGATCGTCGCCGAGCGGGAGGCCCGCATCCATGCAGCGTCGATCGGGGCTCCGTGGGCCGAGGGCGACGACGTGGCTGCCCCGCTCGACCTCTACCGGGGTGAGGTCGAGCCCGACTGGGTCGACTACAACGGCCACATGTCCGAATGGGCGTTCCTGACCGCCTTCGGGTGGGCGTCCGACAAGTTGTTCCGGTTCGTCGGCATCGACGAGGAGTACCGGGATTCCGGCAGCACGTTCTTCACCGTCGAGACGCACATCAACTACCTCAGGGAGGCGTCGCTCGGTGATCCGCTCCGGATCACGACCCAGGTGCTCGGCGTCGACGCCAAGCGGCTCCACCTGTTCCACGCCATGGAGCACGCCGAGACCGGTGACCTGCTGGCCACGACCGAGCAGATGTTGCTCCATGTCGACACCGACACCGGCCGCACCGCACCGATCCACGATCGACCCGCAGCCGTCCTGGCTGCGGCCGCCTCTGCCCATGCCGACCTTCCCGTCCCACCCCAGGTGGGGCGTGTGATGTCGTTCGGCTGACCCCGGGAGCACGAAATGGACTTCGCACCATCCGACGAGCAGGAGATGATCGTCGACACGGTCAATGCGTTCGTCGAGCGCGAGCTCGTCCCGCACGAGGACGAGGTCGAACGGCTCGGTGACGTGCCGCCGGAGCTCGTCGGACAGATCAGGGACAGGGCGCTCGCCGCAGGCATCTACGCCGCCAACATGCCGGCCGAGCTCGGCGGTGGGGGTCTCGACAACGCCACGATGGCGATGGTTGACCGTGCGTTCGGCTGGACGCAGTACGCCCTCCACTACATCGTCGCCCGGCCGTCCAACATCCTCCAGGCCTGCACCGGCGACCAGGTCGACGAGTACCTGCTGCCCACGATCCGCGGCGAGCGGGTCGACTGCCTCGCCATGAGCGAACCCGGTGCCGGCTCCGACATACGCGGCATGACCTGTCGTGCCGAGCGGGACGGCGACGACTATGTGGTCAACGGCACCAAGCACTTCATCAGCCACGCCGACCTGGCCGACTACACGATCCTCTTCGCTGCCACGGGGGAGGAAGAGACCTCCCGGGGACCGAAGAAGCTGATCACCTCGTTCCTCGTCGACCACGACACGCCTGGGCTGGAGGTGGCACCCGGCTACAACTGCGTCTCGAACCGCGGCTACCACAACATGATCCTCAACTTCGACGACTGTCGGGTGCCGGCGTCGAAGGTCCTCGGTGAGGAGCACCGCGGCTTCGACGTGGCCAACGAGTGGCTCGGGGCGACCCGGCTGCAGGTGGCGGCGATCTGCCTTGGTCGGGCCGACCGGGCATTCCGGGTGGCGCTCGAGTGGGCCGCCGACCGGGAGCAGTTCGGCCAGAAGATCGGCAAGTTCCAGGCCGTGTCGTTCAAGCTCGCCGACATGCAGACAAAGATGCTCGAGGCCGAGCTCATGACCTACCGGGCGGCGTGGCTCATGGACCAGGGCCGGATGACCGACGGCGACGCGGCCATGGCCAAGATCTCGGCCACCGAGATGCTGCAGTTCGTCGCCGACGAGGCCATCCAGGTACTCGGTGGCATGGGCCTCATGGACGAGTTGCCGCTCGAACGAATCTGGCGCGATGCCCGGGTCGACCGCATCTGGGACGGCACCAGCGAGATCCAACGGCACATCGTCAGCCGGCAACTGCTTCGCCCCCTCGGCGCCTGAGCCCCGGCCACCGGTCTTCGCCCCGTGACTGAGCGCTCGCTGAACCGGCTGCTGGCCCCCCGGTCGCTGGCATTCGTCGGCGGGCGCCCAGCAGAGGTCGCCATCTCGCAGTGCCGGGCCCTCGGATTCGAGGGTGACCTCTGGCCGGTGCATCCGACGAGGGACGAGGTGTGCGGCCTGCCGGCGTTCCCGAGCGTCGACGACCTCCCTGGCGTACCCGATGCCGTCCTCGTTGCCGTGAACCGGACCGCCACGATCGACGTGGTTGCCCGCCTGTCGGCGATGGGCGCCGGTGCGGCTGTCTGCTACGCCTCCGGCTTCGCCGAGGTGGGCGAGGAGGGCGCTGCACTTCAGAACGACCTCGTCGCCGCCGCAGGTGACCTGCCGGTGGTCGGTCCGAACTGCTACGGCACCATCTCGGCGACGGTGGGCGCCGCCCTGTGGCCCGACCAGCAGGGCCTGGCTCGTACCGGGCGGGGCATCGCCCTCGTCACCCAGAGCGGCAACATCGGGCTCAACCTCACGATGCAGACGCGGCCGATGGCGATCGCCCACCTGCTGACGCTGGGGAACCAGGCATCAGTCGGCATCGAAGACTGCGTCGAGGCGTTGGCCACCGACCCGTCGGTGACGGCAATCGGCCTCCACGTCGAAGCGCTGCACGACGTCCAGCGGTTCTCGGCGGCCTGTGCCGTGGCCTTGGAGCGTGGTCTCCCCGTCGTCGTCCTCAAGACCGGATCGTCGACGTCCGGTGCCGAGATCGCCGTCTCGCACACCGGGTCGATCGTCGGCAGCGACGCCGCCTACGGGGCCCTCTTCGACCGGCTCGGCGTGCACCGCGTCGAGTCGGTCCCCGGGCTGCTCGACACCCTCCTGGTTCTCGACTCGGTGGGACCGCTCCCGGGGAACCGACTCGTGAGCATGAGTTGTTCCGGCGGCGAGGCCTCTGTCATCGCCGACCGGGCCGAGTCGCTCGACGTCGAGTTCCCGGACTTCGAGGCGGACCAGGCGCAGCGGATCGGGGCCACCCTGTCCGAGTTCGTCTCCATCTCGAATCCACTCGACTACCACACCTTCATCTGGGGCGACGAGGAACGCCTGGTCGACTGCTTCACGGCGGTGCTCGACGGGCCGTCCGATGCGGCGATGCTGGTGTTGGACTTTCCGAGGGAGGGACTCGACGACTCGAGCTGGTGGCCGACGCTCCGGGCCTTCGGCACTGCCAGCCGAGCCACGGGAACCCCGGGACTGGTCGTCGGGACCATGGCGGAGAACGTCCCCACGTCGGTCGAGGCGGCCACGGTCGAGCAGGGCCTGGTGCCGGTGCGCGGGGTCGATGCCGCCCTCCTCGGACTCGAAGCGGCCGCGCGATGGGGGAGCCACGTGGCTCCGTGCATCCCGGAACCTGTTCGTGGAACGATCGAGGGGGTCGAGGTCCTGCCCGGGTGCGAAGCCGGGAGCCTCCTCGCCTCCGCCGGGCTGCCGGTCCCCGTCGGCGAGGAGGTCGAGGTGGCCGGCGCTGCCGAAGCCGCCGAACGGATCGGCTTCCCGGTCGTCGTCAAGGTGACCGGAGTCGTCCACAAGAGCGATGTGGGCGGTGTCGTCCTCGACCTGCGCGACGCCGGGGCCGTGGCGGCGGTGGCCGGGCGACTGGGTGGTCGCGTCCTCGTCGAGGAGTACGTGGGGGATTCCGTCGCCGAACTGCTGGTGGACATCCGCCGCGAGCCCCCGGTCGGGTGGCTGCTGACGCTCGGAGCGGGAGGCTCGCTCGTCGAGGTCGTTCGCGACACGACGTCGCTGCTGCTCCCGGTCGATGCCGATGACATCCGTCGTGCGCTGGTAGGGCTCGGCGTCGGCCCGTTGCTCTCGGGCCACCGTGGTCGACCAGCGGCCGACATGGATGCGATCATCGCGGTCGTGGAACGACTCCAACGCCTGGTGCTCGAGAGGCCGGACCTCGTCGAGGTCGAGGTCAATCCGTTGTTGGCCCGTCCGTCCGGGGCCGTCGTCGCCGACGCCCTCGTCACGATCGAGAGGGGGCGGCATGGGTAGCGCCGTGACCGCGACCCGCAATGACGGGGTGCTCGAGGTCGTGCTGGACCGGCCGAAGGCCAACGCCATCGACGCCGCCACCAGTCGGGAACTGAGCAGCGTCTTCGCCGGCTTTCGCGACGACCCCGAACTGCGCGTTGCCATCTTCACCGGTGCCGGGGAGCGGTTCTTCTCTGCCGGGTGGGACCTCGAGGCCGCAGCCGGTGGCGAGGCGTTCGAGGCGGACTACGGCGAGGGTGGCTTCGGCGGCTTTCCCGAGCTCCCCGGGAGGAACAAGCCGGTGATCTGCGCCGTCAACGGCCTGGCCGTGGGTGGCGGCTTCGAGATCGCCCTGGCTGCCGACCTGGTGGTTGCCGCCGAGCATGCCGCCTTCTTCCTGCCCGAGACCGGGCTCGGCATCATCCCCGACGCCGGGGCGATCCGCCTCCCGCGGATCCTTCCGCCAGTTGTCGCAAACGAGGTCCTGTACGCCGGCCGTCGGCTCAAGGCCGACGAGGCGCTGCGGTGGGGCCTCGTCAACGCCGTGGTCCCCGCCGACAGGTTGCTGGACGAGGCCCGTGCACTGGCCGCCCGCATCATGGCGTCGGCCCCCCTCGCCGTCGAGGCCGTCATCGCGGTGGGCCGTACGACGCACTCGCTCACCCTCGACGAGGCGTTCGCCCACCTCCGGTCCGGGGAGTTGGACGCCTATGAGCGGATGCTGGCCTCCGAGGACGCCGAAGAGGGGCCTCGGGCGTTCACCGAGGGGCGCGACCCCCACTGGCAGGGCCGGTAGGCCCACCAGCAGGAAATCGAAACGGGGTGAGCCGCGCTAGGTTTCCCGTGGCGCGTCGCACCGGGTGCGTGCCAGCAGACGACCAACTATGGGGGACGCGATGAAGCAGCGAAGCCAGGGGGGCCAGCGCCTGACGACGCCGATGGTCCGTGACGACGGCCGCCTGCGCGAAGCCACCTGGGAGGAGGCCCTCGACCGGGTCGCCGCCGGGTTCCGCGGCGTGGTCGATGCCCACGGTCCGACCTCCTTCGGCATCTTCAGCTGTTCGAAGACGACCAACGAGGTGAACTACGCCGTCCAGCGCTTTGCCCGCATCGTCGTCGGTTCGAACAACATCGACAGCTGCAATCGAACTTGACATGCTCCCAGCGTCGTCGGTCTGGCGACGGTCTTCGGAGCAGGAGGAGGCACCTCCTCGTACCAGGAGGTGGAGGAGACCGATGTCATCCTCCAGTGGGGTTCCAACGCGCGAGCCGCTCACCCCATCTTCTTCCACCACGTCCTCCAGGGCCTGCGCAACGGCGCCCGGCTGTGGGTCGTCGATCCCCGCCGTTCGTCGTCCGCCAAGTTCGCCGACGCCTGGCTGGGCCTGAACGTCGGAACCGACATCGCACTCGCCCACGGGGTCGCCCGTGAGATCATCGCCGCAGGACTCGTCAACCGCGAGTTCGTCGACCGGGCCACCACCGGCTTTGAGGAGTTCGCCGCCTACATCGACGACTGGACCCTTGAACACACCGAAGAGGTCACCGGCATACCGGCCTCGGCCATCCGCGAGATGGCACACGCCTACGCCACGGCGCCGATGGCCCAGATCCTCTGGACGCTCGGCATCACCGAGCACCACACGGGTGTCGACAACGTGCTTTCGCTGTGCAACCTGTCACTGCTCACCGGCCACGTGGGCCGCTGGGGATCGGGGCTCTGTCCGCTACGTGGCCAGAACAACGTGCAGGGAGGCGGAGACATGGGCGCCCTGCCCAACAAGTTGCCCGGCTTCCAGGACGTCGAGGACGACGAAGCCCGGGCCAGGTTCGAGGCGGTCTACGGCACGACGATCCCCGCCCAGAACGGATGGAACCTCACCGAGATGTTCGAGGCCATGGGCCGGGACGAACTCAAGGCCCTGTGGATCATCGGCGAGAACCCGGCCGATTCCGAGGCCGACGTCAGCCATGCCCGTGCCCTGCTCGGGAAGCTCGACGTGATGGTGGTCCAGGACGTGTTCATGACCCGGACCGCCGAGATGGCCGACGTGGTCCTCCCGGCCGCTCTCGGTTGGGCCGAGTCCGACGGCACCGTCACCAACAGCGAGCGCCGCGTCCAGCGCACTCGTGCCGCCGTGCCCCCGCCCGGCCAGGCCCGCCAGGAGATCGACATCATCGCCGACCTGGCTGAGCGCATGGGCGCCACCGACTGGGGTCGGCCGACCGCAGAGGAACTCTGGGAGGAACTCCGAACGCTCTCGCCCATGCACACCGGCATGTCGTGGGAGCGCCTCGAGGCCGAGGGCGGCATCCAGTGGCCGTGCCCCGAGGAGGGCCACCCTGGCAGCCCGTTCCTGCACGGCCGCCTCTGGGAGGATCCGGTGGGTGGACGACCTGCCCCGTTCTCGTGCGTCCCCTGGAAGCCGCCGATCGACGAACTCACGGATGAGTTCCCGCTGCGGCTCACCACCGGTCGGGCCCTCGACTCGTACAACACCGGTGTCCAGACCGACAAGTACAACTCACCCATCCGCTCGGGGGAGGCACTCGACCTCTCCGCTGCGGACGCCGCCGCGCTCGGCGTCGTGGCCGGTGAGCGGGTCAGCGTCTCGTCCCGCCGTGGCACGATCGAGATGACCGTCGCCATCGACGCCAGCCTGCAGGTGGGGTTGGCCTTCACGACATTCCACTTCCCCGAACTCGCCGACGTCAACCAACTGACCTGCGACGCCTATGACCCCAAGTCCGGCACCGCCGAGTTCAAGGCTGCAGCCATCCGGGTCGACAAGCTGGGGTCCCTGGTCGATGCCTGACCTGCGGTTCGGCGATGCCGAACCCACCGACGAAGAGCGCATCGCCGTCGACGAGGTCGTCGCCGACCTCGGCTCCGTGGTCGTCGTGGAGGGCGAGCGCCTCGTCTATGCCGGACATGCACGGACGGCCGAGCGCCGTCACCTGCTGCTTCCCGCGCTTCACGCCGTCCAACGAGCCTCGGGCTGGATCAGCCCCGGCGGCCTCGACTACGCCTGCCGGCAACTCGAGGTGCCACCGGCCGAGGCCTACGGCGTGGCGACCTTCTACCACCTGTTCGCCCACGAGGCCCCCGAGGCCACCGACGTGGTGCACGTCTGCGACGACGTTGCCTGCCGTCCGGTCGGAGCCCTCGGCCTGATCGACGAGTTGCGAGCAGCCGGCCACCACGCCAAGGCCAGCCCGTGCCTCGGCCAGTGCGAGCGCGGCCCCGCCGTCCTGGTCCAGCGCTGCGGCGACCACGACATCACGGTTGCACCCGGCAGTGTCGACGAGGTGGCCGTGGCGATCTCTGGTCGCACCTCCACCGCCTCGGTCAGCCTGCCCCAGGTGGGCTCGCCCGACCTGCGGTTGCTCGCCCGGGTGGGCGTCGTCGATCCCGGGAGCCTCGACGACTACCGGGCCCACGGCGGCTACCGGGCGCTCGAGGCTGCACTCGCCATGGGCCCCGACCGGGTTATCGAGGAGGTGACCACCGCTGGCCTCTCCGGTCGTGGCGGTGCAGCCTTCCCGACGGGCGTCAAGTGGCGTGGCGTGGCCGACCAACAGGGGCGACCTCGCCACCTGGTGTGCAACGCCGACGAGTCCGAGCCCGGGACCTTCAAGGACCGGGTTGTCATGGAGGGCGATCCGTTCTCGTTGGTCGAGGCCATGACGATCGCCGGCACCGCCGTCGGCGCCGAACAGGGATGGCTCTACATCCGCGGCGAATACCCTGTGGCCGCCCACCGCCTGCGCACCGCCATCGACCAGGCGCGGGTTGCCGGCCTGCTCGGTGACGACGTCGCCGGGTCCGGGAAGCGCTTCGACATCGACCTGCGTATCGGCGCCGGCGCCTACATCTGCGGCGAGGAGACGGCGCTGTTCAACTCGATCGAGGGCTTCCGGGGCGAGCCCCGCAACAAGCCACCGTTCCCGACGACGCACGGCCTCTTCGGCGAACCCACGGCGATCAACAACGTCGAGACGCTGGTCAACGTGCTTCCGATCATGCTGGACGGCGGCGAGGCCTACAAGGCCATCGGTACCGAGCGCTCCCCGGGCACGCGCCTCTTCTGCCTCAGTGGCCGGGTGGCGAACCCCGGCACCTACGAGCACGAGTTCGGCATCACCCTCCGCGGCGTCCTCGAGGCCGCCGGCGGAGTGGTCGGCGCCGACGAGCCCCATGCCGTACTGCTCGGCGGGGCGGCCGGCTTCTTCGTCCGTTCCGAACAACTCGACCTCCCCCTGACCCTCGAGGACACCCGGGCTGCCGGCGTGTCCCTCGGATCCGGCGTCGTCATGGTGTTCGGCGAGGAGGACGACATGGTCGACACGGTCCGCCGCGTCGCCGAGTTCTTCCGCGACGAGTCCTGCGGCCAGTGCGTGCCCTGCCGGGTCGGCACGGTCCGCCAGGAGGAGGTGCTGGCCCGACTCCGCGACGGGGCGACCCTCGATGCCGAGCGCGACCTCCTCGACGACCTTGCGGCGGTGATGGGCGACGCTTCGATCTGCGGACTCGGTCAGACGGCGTCCGGCGCCATCCGCTCCGCCCTCGACCTCGGCCTGCTGGAGGGATCTCGATGAACGACGTGCCGGTGCCCACCCCGCGCCGCCTGGTGGAATTCACGATCGACGACCGGACCGTCCGGGTCCCCGAGGGCTCGACGATCCTCGACGCCTGCCACCAGGAGGGCATCGACACGCCGACGCTGTGCTGGGCCGAGAACCTCACGCCCGTCAACGCTTGTCGCGTGTGCGTCGTCGAGGTCGAGAACTCGCGGGTGCTCGTGCCCTCCTGTTCCCGTGCGGCGGAGGACGGCATGGTCGTGGCCACCGACTCCGAGCGGGTCCGTACCAGCCGAAAGATGGTCTACGAACTCCTGGCATCGTCGGTCGACCTCGATCGGGCGAACGACGAGGTCCACGCCTGGATGGACCACTACGGATGTGATCCCGGTCGCATGGGAGACAAGGCCGACATCGCCACCGTGGCTCAGCCACCGAAGGTCCAGGATGACCTCTATGTCCGCGACTACGAACGCTGCATCCTCTGCTACAAGTGCGTCGAGGCCTGTGGCGACGATGCCCAGTTCACGTTCGCCATCGCCACGGCGGGGCGGGGCTTCGACGCCCACATCTCCACCGAGTTCGACGTCACGCTGCCCGACTCCGCCTGCGTCTACTGCGGCAACTGCATCGGCGTCTGCCCGACGGGCGCACTCGTGTTCAAGACCGAGCACGACATGCGCGAGGAGGGCACCTGGGACGAGGACGCCCAGGCCGTCACCACCACGGTCTGCTCGTTCTGTGGAGTGGGCTGCAACCTCGAACTGCACGTCCAGGATGAGCAGATCGTCAAGGTGACCTCGCCAGCCGACCACTCGATCACGAACGGCCACCTCTGCATCAAGGGCCGCTTCGGCTGGCAGCACGCGCAGTCGTAGTCGTGGTGGCCCGGGGCCGGGCCCTCAGGCAGCGTCGCCTGCCTTGCGCAGGGTGACCACCCAACCCTCGATGCCGGCGGCCGGAAGGTGCTCGCCGTGCTGGCGGGACGTGACGGTGGCGAGGCCGTCCGCTTCCACGGCGTCGAACTCGGCTGGCATCGAGCCCTCGTCCCAGAAGTGGTCGTTCAGGCCGACGACGACCACTCCGCCGGGGAGGACGACTCGCAGTACCTCCCGGATGGCATCGGCCCGGATGTGTCCGAACGAGAACACGCCGACGGCCGTCGCCGCGTCATAGGTGGCATCAGCGACGTCGATCCCCTTGTTCAGGTCCGCCTCGAAGAGGGTTTCGTAGGCGCCGGTCTCGGCGGCCAGGGCGAGCATGGAGGGGGAGAGGTCGCAGCCGTCGATCAACGCATAGCCGCCCCGGGCCAGTGCCACTCCGGAGAGGCCGCTCCCGCAACCCACGTCGAGAATCCGGGCATCGGGACCGATGCCCGAGGCCAGGAGGGCGCGGGTGCAGCGCCCGGGCTGGGCATACCTGTTCTCCTCGCCGATCTCGGCGTCGTAACTCCCTGCCCAGGCCTCGTAGTGCGCCAGCGTGGCCTCGGTCGTCTCGAGGCCGTAGGAGGAAGGGAGGAACTTCTCGTCGCTCAAGGTGTCGTCCTCCTGTCGTGGACGGTCGCAATGCCCCGGCAGGTTAGGGTCCCGCGGCGGATTTCGTCCCGGACCGGAGGACCCTCGATGGATAGCGACGCGACGACGGCGTCACCCACCCGCCGAAAGCGCGACGCCGGGCGGGTCAGCGACGAACGGCCATGGTGGGACACCTTCCCCTGGTGGGGCGTCGTCATCGCCGCCATCCTCATCTGGATGGCAGTCCAGATCGTCCAGAACGACGACTACAACCTCGCCTGGACGCGGATCTACCCGGGACTGCGCATCACCGTCAGGACGACGTTCCAGGCGTTCGGAATTGCCCTCTTCATCGGCCTGGTCATCGGCATCGGGCAGATCTCGCGCAACCTCGTCGTCCGCAACCTGTCACGCATCTACGTCGAGTTCATCCGGGGCATTCCGATCCTGCCCCTGATCTTCGTGATGGCGCTGATCGTCGTGCCGTGGGCCCAAGAACGCCTCGGTTACAGGATCGGTTTCGAGATGCGGGCGACCGTGACCCTGGCCCTGATCTACGGCGCCTACATGGCGGAGATCTTCCGCGGCGGCATCCAGTCGATCCCGCCCGGCCAGACCGAGGCTGGTCGGTCACTCGGCCTCACGGGGCGCCAGACCATGCGCTCCGTGGTACTCCCACAGGCCATGCGGGCGATCATTCCTCCGCTCGGCAACGACTTCATCGCCGTGCTCAAGGACACATCGCTGCTCTCGGTCCTCGGCGTGCTCGAGATCACACAGAAGACCCGTCAGTTCTCGGCGAGCACCTTCAAGTTCCGGGAGGGCTACTTCGTCGTTGCCTTCACCTACCTCTGCCTCACCCTCGGCCTGTCGATCCTGCTCGGGGTGCTCGAGCGCCGGATGACCAGGGACCGGAAGGGAGAGCGCTGAGGTGGCCATAGACACCGGTTCCAGCACCACCTCGATGATCTCCCTCCGGGGGCTCTCCAAGACGTTCGACAAGACCATCCACGCCGTGCGCGACTTCGACCTCGAAATCGCCGAGGGCGAGGTGGTCGTCATCGTGGGCCCCAGCGGCTCCGGCAAGTCGACGGTGCTGCGCTGCATCAACCTGCTGGAAGTGCCTACCGAGGGCTTCGTCACGGTCGACGGCTACGAACTCACCGAGGTCAAGACCGACCTCGACCACGTGCGGGCCGAGGTAGGAATGGTCTTCCAGCAGTTCAACCTCTTCCCGCATCTCACCGTCCTCCAGAACATCACGCTGGCGCAGCGCAAGGTGCGAGGGCGTGGCAAGGCCGAGGCCGAGGAAGAGGCGGTCCGCCAGTTGGTCCGGGTCGGGATCCCCGAGAAGGCCGATGCCTATCCCCGCCAACTCTCGGGTGGCCAGCAGCAGCGCGTCGCCATCGCCCGGTCCCTTGCCATGGACCCCAAGGTGATGCTCTTCGACGAGCCGACCTCGGCGCTCGACCCGGAGATGGTCAAGGAGGTGCTCGACGTCATGCTCGAGCTCGCCTCCGAGGGGATGACGATGGTGGTGGTCACCCATGAGATGGGGTTCGCCAAGGCCGCTGCCGATCGCCTCGTGTTCATCGACGAGGGCGAGATCGTCGAGGTCGGACTGCCGGAGGAGGTCTTCTCGAACCCGGCGCATGAGCGCACCCGGGCATTCTTCGACAAGATCCTCTACTGACCCGGCGGACGGGGCGGCCACCTACGCTGCGCAGGTGGCCCTCCATCTGACCGAAGACGATGTCCGTCGCCTGGACGGGGGCGATGGTCCAGCCGTCGGACTGGCGATGCGAGTGGTGGTCCGCCTGGCGGAGGCCCTCGGTGCCGAGGAACTGCTCGACATCTCCGCCGCCCATGTCGACTCGTGCCTGTACCACGGGCGGGCTCCGCTGGACTTCGCCGAACGCCTGGCCGCCGACGGGGCGACCGTCGTCGTGCCCACGACCCTGAACGTGTCGTCGCTCGACCTCCTGCACCCCGACCTGTACCGAGGGGATCCCGAGGAGGGTCTCCTGGCCCGGCGCCTCATGGATGCCTACGTCGGCATGGGTTGTCGGCCCACCTGGACATGTGCCCCCTACCAACTGGAGGAACGACCCGCCTTCGGGGAGCAGATCGCCTGGGCCGAGTCGAACGCCATCGCCTTCGCCAACTCGGTGCTCGGTGCGCGCACCGACCGCTACGGCGATTTCGTCGACATCTGTGCGGCGGTCACAGGTCGGGCGCCGGCGGCAGGCCTCCACCTCGACGAGAACCGCCGAGCCACCGTCCTCTTCCGCCTCGGCGGGCTGGCGCCCGAGTTGTACATCAGCTCGTTGCTTCCCCACGTTCTCGGCACGCTCATCGGTGCGGTGGTCGGGAACCGGGTGCCGGTCATAGACGGCCTGCCCGACCCGCCGGGGGAGGACTGGCTCAAGGCCCTGGGTGCCGCCGCCGCCTCGGCCGGAAGCGTCGGGATGTTCCACGTCGTCGGAGCGACTCCCGAGGCGCCGACGCTCGATGCGGCCCTCGGAGGCCACCAGCCCGCCGAGGTGGTCGTCGTGGCACCCGACGACCTGCGTCGGACCAGAGATCGACTCAATACCGCTCGGCTCGACGGCGCGACGGGTGACGCCCTGGCAACCGTCAGCCTGGGAACGCCCCACTACTCCGTGGCGGAGTTCGGGTGGTTCGTGGAGGCACTGGGTGGACGCAGGGTGCACCCCGAGGTCGACGTGTACATCTCGACGGGCCGGGGGGTCCTCAGCGAGGTCGAGGAACGCGGCTGGGCCGAGATCCTGCGTTCGGCCGGGGTCACCATCGTCACCGACACGTGCACCTATGTGACGCCGATCCTCGCGGACACGACCGGCCCGGCGATGACCGATTCGGCCAAGTGGGCCTACTACGCCCCGGGCAACCTCGGCGTCGAGGTGGTGTTGGGGAGTACAAGCGAGTGTGCAGAATCGGCTGTCGCCGGACGGGTGGTCCTCGACGAGGCGATCTGGGCCACGGGATCCCACGATGGCTGAGCGGCCGTCCCTCCAGGTCGCCGGCCCGCCAGGTGGCCCTGTCGAAGGTGAGGTGCTGCACCTCGACGAGCCCCTCAGCTTCTGGGGAGGCCTCGATGCGGCGACCGGTGAGGTGATCGACAGACACCACCCCCAGTCGGGCCTGTCGGTCGCCGGCCGGGTGCTCGTCATGCATAGTGGCCGCGGCTCGAGTTCGGGGAGTTCGGTCCTCCTCGAGGCGGTCCGCTGCGGCACGGCACCGGCGGCGATCGTGATGGTCGAGCCGGACGCGATCGTGGCATTGGGTGCGATTGTCGCCGACGAGTTGTATGGCTGGCCGCTGCCTGTGGTTCTCGTGAACGAGGCTGAGTTGGCGAAGCTCAGGACGGGGGATCAGGTCCGTGTCGAACACGACGGTTCGGTTCGGACCATCAACGCTGTGCTCTGACTTCTCCACCGTGGTGGGCGCCACGGGGCACTTCCCGTGTCCTTCCTGGGGAAAGGAGGCGGGTGGTCACCACCCGTCCATCAGGATTCGTCGGGGATCCAGGGTTCGGCGGTAATTCCGAGGCCGTCGGCAATGCGGTTGGCGTAGGCGTAGTAGGCGGTCACCTCGGCGATGTCGAGGATGTCGCGATCGCTGAACCCGGCCGTTCGAAGGGCGTCGATGTCGGCCTCGGTGACCTTTCCCGGCGAGGTGGTCAGCAGGATCGCGTACTCGAGCATCGCTCGGCGCTGGTCCGAGATCGGCGCAGAGCGCCAGTCGGCCTCGACGGCATCGGCCAGGCCATCGTCCCGGAGGAGTCGGCGCAGACCGCGCCGGTGGTGGGCCACTCAATAGTGGCAGTGGTTCTCGAGGCTGACCACGAGTGCGATGAGCTCCCGCTCGACCTTGCGCAGCGTGCCGGTTCCCGCCATCGCCGACGTGTAGAGGCCCAGGTGGGCGCTCAGCCCCCGGGGGTTCAGGGAGTGGACGGCCATGATGTGGTCGACGCGGCTGTGGACGGGGTCGACGACCTCGGCGTGGAGTTCGGCGAGGGATCCTCCTCCGTCCACCCAGTCGCCGTCGGGAACGGTCAGGATCCATGCCATCGGGTGAGTCTCGCACAGCATCCCGAGGCCCACGTCCGGCGACGCGATGCCGGATGGATGGCCGACACGCCGACCTCGTCGCCGACTGCCGCGAAGCCGTCGCCGGTTGGATCTGGTAACCAACTGTTGGCCAACACATGAAGCGGGGGAGAGTCAGCAGTTTTCGAAGTGGTACCTTTGTATCCGGCGCTGGGGGCAGTAGAACGCAGGCAGCCCGGTCTGCGAAATCCGGTCCACTCAGAAGGGGATTCGAATGACGGAACACAGCGAGCCGATCGTCTCGCTCGAACACGTCTACAAGATCTTCGGCCCGGACCCGGGTGGCCGGGCGTACGACCTCTCCCGGGCGGGGGTGGACAAGGACGAAGTCCAGCGCCTGTCCGGCCACGTGGTCGGCATGAAGGACGTCTCGTTCACCGTGAACAAGGGTGAGATCTTCGTCGTGATGGGTTTGTCGGGTTCCGGCAAGTCCACAGCGATCCGTACCGTCAACAAGCTCCATGACATCACCGCAGGCCAGGTGACCGTCGACGGCATCGACGTCCAGAGTCTGCGCGGCTCGGCCCTCCAGACATTCCGCCGCGAGAAGATGGGCATGGTCTTCCAGCACTTCGCACTGTTCCCCCACAGGAACATCATCGACAACACCGGCTACGGCCTCAAGGTGCAGGGTGTTTCCAAGGGTGAACGCGACGCAGAAGCGCTGAAGGCGCTGGCGATGGTCGGCCTCGAGGCGTACGCCCAGAACGCCGTCGGAGAACTCTCCGGAGGCATGCAGCAGCGTGTCGGCCTGGCCCGGGCGCTGTGCAGTGATCCGCCGATCCTGCTCATGGACGAGGCGTTCAGTGCCCTCGACCCGCTCATCCGCCGCCAGATGCAGGACGAGTTGATGATCATCCAGGAGAAACTCCACAAGACGATCCTGTTCATCACCCACGACCTGAACGAGGCGCTGCGGATCGGCAACCGGGTGTGCATCCTGCGTGATGGCTACGTCGTCCAGATCGGTACCCCCGAGGAGATCCTGACCGAACCGGCCGACGGCTATGTCGCCGAATTCACCCAGGACGTCGACCAGGGTCGGGTCATCGACGTCGTCAACGTCATGCACGATGCGGTCATCCTCGACGCCTCCGCTTCCCTCGCCTCGTCGGTCGACCGGCTCGGTCAGCGACAGGGCGGCTTCGTGGTCGACGCAGACGGTCGGCCCACGGGGCTGCTCTCGGTGGTCGATGCCGGGAGCGCCCTGGCCCACGGCACCACCGCACTGTCCGATGTCCTGCGCTCCGAGTTCGCAACGACAGTGGTGACAGCACGACTCAACGAGGTCTACGCGGCGGCCGGCCTCGGCCATTCGATCGCCGTGATCGACGATGCTGGACGCCTCATCGGTGAACTCGAGCCCCGGGAGATCATGGAGGAGATGGGCCGTGTCGAGCAACTCATAGACGGCTTTGAGCGGGAGGTGTTCCTGTGAGCAGCGTGCTGGCCCAATCCGGCGTCCAGTCCGACGACGTCGGCATCTTCGACTCCACGATCCTCGACCAGTGGGAGATCCCGTTCGGCGACTGGATCGACCAGTTGGTCGACTGGATCGACGGCAACCTCTCCTGGCTGCTCGACGCCATCCGCTGGCCGTTCGCCTTTCTCCTCGACAACTTCGTCAACGGATTCCTGATCGAGATTGCGTGGGTCTGGGTGGTCCTGGCCACCGTGATCATCGGTGCACTGGTTCGTACTCCCAAGGTCGGCGTCGCTGCAGGTCTCGCCATGGCCTTCTGCGGCCTGCTCGGAACCTCCTACTGGATCGAAACCGTCCGTACCCTCGGGATGGTCCTCGTGGCCGTCATCCTGTGCGCCATCGTCGGCATACCACTCGGGATCCTCTGTGGTCGTGTCGACGCGGTCTGGAACGTGGTCCGTCCAGTCCTCGATGCGATGCAGGTCGTCCACGCCTTCGTCTACATGTTGCCCGTCATCTTCTTCTGGAGCATCGGCGTGGTGCCCGGGACGATGGTGACCATGATATTCGCCCTGCCACCGCTGATCCGGCTCACCAACCTGGGCATCAGGCAGGTGCCTGAGGACGTCGTCGAGGCCAGCAGGGCATACGGCGCCACGGAGTTGCGCGTCCTCATCGACGTCCAACTCCCGCTGGCCCGACCGGCCCTGATGACCGGCCTCAACCAGACCCTGCTCATGTCGATCGCCATGATCGGCATCGCCGCCATCATGGGTGCCGGAGGCCTCGGTCGCCTCGTCTACAGGGCGGTCCAGAACCTCGACATCGCAGCGTCCGCGGCGTCGGGCCTGGCTCTGTTCCTGCTGGCCGTCGTGATGGACCGCCTCTCCCAGCCCGAGGTCTCCGACGGCGGCAACATGTTCACCAGGATCCACCAGGCGTGGACGCACCGCACGGATCCGGAGGCCCTACTCGAGGGCGTCGACGATGCCTCGCTCAAGCCGAAGAAGGACAGCGAGGACGAGAACTACGCCCCTTCGGTCGGTCGGGAGCGAATCGGCATGCTTCTCAGCGGCGTCGGCGGTGCGGTGGCGATCCTGTCGTTGTTCATGACCTGGAGCAGGGACGCCGGCCACCTCAGTGGACATGCCCGCTTCGCCGACAACGACCTTGCCGGACAGGCGTTCGATGGTTTCGCCGCCTCCGGGGGATCATGGGTCGGCTACTTCACCTTCGGAATCGGCATCTTCTTGTTGATGGGATCCGTCGTGTTCCTCCGACACCCAGGGAGCGGGTCCCGATGGTTCAGCCCCGATGGGGCAACCTTGGCGTCGATCGCGATGCTGTTCACCGTGCTGACCCATGTCGTGGCCCTCTCAGCACCGGGGACTGTGTCCTACAGCCACGGGATCGGGGCGTACCTGGCCCTGGTCGGGGCGGTCGTGGCGACCGTGGGATCGGTCATGGCCCTCCTGGTCGCCCCGTACTCGCCACTCCGTCCGCTCAGCCTCAGGGTCGGGTGGACGCGGGTGTTCTCGGCATCCGTTGCCCTGATCATCATCGCCGTCGGTGCCTTTTCCGGGTGGAGCTTCGACGAGCGCCTCTCCGGGCAACTCTCGGAGGATCAGCAGGCCGAGGTCGGGCGCCTCCAGCAGCAGGCCAGGGACGATCCGAGCAAGGCACCCCTGAACACCCTCGAGGTTGGTCGGATCTACAACAACGCCCGACTGTCGAGCAAGATCATCATTGACGGAATGACGGATGACTGGCGCGTCAAGGGGGAGTCCGCAGTGGATAGCTCCGGAAACCGGCTGACCGGCGCCGGTCTCGGACGCCTGGCGTTGGTCGCCGGGCTGATCGGCTCCGTCTTCATGCTGCCCGCCGCCGGGGTGTTCGGCCACGGCGACCGGTGGAAGTGGCGGTGGAGTGCGGTCACCGGTGGTTTCGGCCTCGGTGTGCTGCTGATCGGCATGTCGTGGGCGGCCTCGACATTGCGGGTGAGCCCACCGTTGTTCGTCTCGGGTGCCGGCGTGCTGCTCACGATGTGCGGCGGGTTCTTCCTGTTCGCCTCGTCGCGACCCCTGCTCGTCGAGTTCCACCGCAAGAAGGTCTACGACGACGATCCGTCGGTGGCGGCCGAGGCGGTCGTCGCCGCCGAGTAGTCACCAGGCTCAGTCGGAGGGGGCGCCCTCGTCCGCCCGGGCTTCGGCAGCTGTCCGCTTCACCTGGTCGGAGAGGTTGCCGAGCAGTTCCCGGACCTCGGGAACCTGTTGCGCCAGCCCCTGCAGGTCGGGCACCGAGCGGATGGCGGTGCGGGCACCCATCGCCTCCATGGCTCGGTGGACCCAGCGCTTGTTGATCTGGAGCAGGCCACTCGGCACGCCGGCGATGCGTTCGGCGAGGTCGAGGACCCGGTCGTCGAGTTCGTCGGCGGGGAAGCAGCGGTTGGCGTAGCCCATCCGCACCGCCTCGGCGGCATCGACCGGATCACCGGTGAGGACCATCTCCATTGCGTTGCGCAGGCCGACCAGCCACGGGTGCACCGCGAAGTCGGGCGTGCCGGCGAGGCGGAGCACCGGATGCGAGATCGTGGCGTCCTCGGCGAGGTAGACGAGGTCGCAGGCTGCCGCCAACTCGCTGCCACCGGCCATTGCATAGCCGTGGACCTGCGCGATGACGGGCTTGGCCAGATCCCAGATCCAGAGCCAGCCCTTCGTGACATGGTGGGCCCAGGCGGCCGGGCCGTCGGGCGTGTGGTACGGGCGATCTGCGCTGAGGTCGGAGGAGAGGTCGTAGCCGGACGAAAAGCAGGATCCGGCGCCGCGGAGGATTGTCACGTGGACTGTGTCGTCCCGATCGGCGGCTTCGAGGGCGGCGAACAACTCGGACCGGAGGAGGTTGTTCATGGCGTTGCGCTTCTCGGGCCGGTTCAGGGTGAGGCGCCGGACGCCGGGACGGGGGTCGTCGACGAGGACGAGCGGCTCGGCGGTCATCGTGCCCGGGGGAGGCCGAGGTGGCGTTCGGCCACGTTGTTCCGGTTGATCTCGGTGGTGCCTCCGTAGATGGTGGTCACCGGCGAATGGCGGGCGTCGTAGTCGATCCAGCCGCCGGCGGCCGCCCCGTCGGTGCCGAATCCGAGCAGGCCGTCGGCTCCGGCCATCTGCTGGAACCAGCCCACCGCCTGCTGGTAGCGGTCGGTGGCATAGAGCTTGGCCATCGAACCCTCGAGGCCGGGTAGGCCACCCGTGGCCGCGATCCACGCCGCCCGCAACGTCAGGAGCTGACTGACCTGGTTGGCGATGGCGGTGCGTGCGATGCGCTCCCTCAGGAGCGGGTCGTCGATCATGCGCCCACCGTCGGGTGACGGGGCGTCGGTCGCCCAACCCCGGACGTGCCGGAGGAGTGGGACGGCCGGGTTGGTGCCTCCCATGACCCCGCGCTCGAAGGCCAGCGCAACGCCCATCACCGACCATCCGCCGTTGACGTCGCCGAGGCGCCATTCGTCCCCGATCCGAACCTCGTCGTAGAAGGTGGCGTTGGTGCGCTCGCTTGCCATGGTCGGCACCGCTTGCACCTCGATGCCCGGTGTGTCCATGGGGACGAGGAACATCGTGAGGCCCTTGTGCTTGGGTACGTCGGGTTCGGTGCGGGTGAGGAGGATCACCCAGTCGGCCTCGTGGGCCATCGTGGTCCACATCTTCTGTCCGTTGATCACCCACTCGTCGCCGTCCTGGACCGCACGGGTCGTGATGGCGGCCACGTCGGAGCCGTGGTCGGGCTCGCTGTAGCCGAGGCAGCAGTTGAAGCGGCCGGTCAGGAGCCGGTCGAGTACCTGTTCCCGGTGGAAGTCGGTGCCGACGGCGTTGATGACACCGGCCACCAGCATGGTGACGGCGAGTCCGTCATAGGGAGCGCCGGCCTTCTCGAGTTCGTTGAACAGCACGTAGAGCTCGATCGGGTCGCGGTCGCCGTAGCCGGGTACGGCTCCGGCCAGGAGGCCGGCATCGGCCAGGGCGGCGTTGAAGTGCTTGTCGTTGAACGTGCCGGTCCGGTGCATCGTGTCGATGACCTCACCGGTGAGGTGGGAGTCGAGGAAGGCCATGACCTCGGTGCGGAACTCGGCGGCCCGGGGTGAGAGGGAAAAGTCCATCACGCGGCTCCGAGGAGCAGGTCGGCGATGCGACGACACTCGCGTGCCGGATCGTCCAACACCAGCGACCAGGCCCTGGCCCGCCGGTAGAAGAGCTGGATGTCGTACTCCTCGGCGAATCCGTAGCCGCCGTGGACGTGCAGGGAGCGGTCTGTGGCGGTGGTGGCGGCCTCGCCGGCGACCACCAGCGACATGCCGGCCAGGGTGGCGAAGTCTGTGATGTCGTTGTCGTTGAGGTTGACGATGCCGTCCGTTCCGCTGGGATCGGTGTCGCCGGCCCAGGCCGCCTTCGCGGCGAGCAGGCGTGCGCCATCGACGAGGCCGGGGAGGTCGGCGAGGAGGTGCTGGACCGCTTGGAAGGCGCCGATGGGTTGCCCGAACTGCTGACGTTCCTTCGCATACGCGACGCCAAGGTCGAGTGCGGTGCGTGCGATCCCGACCAGCGCTGTGGCAGTCAGCGTGCGCCATTCATCGAGCGCACGGGCATGGGCAGCATGGGCCTCGGGGCCCTCGAGCAGCACTGCGGCGCCATCGAGTTGGCGGTGGGCGAGCGGCAGGCAGCCGTGGTTTCCGAGGGCCGTCCCGGGTGCGTCGCCGGATGCCAGCACTAGGCGGCCACCATCGAGCGCCACGACGTGTCGTGCCACTGCGCCCGCCGGGACCAGTCGGCTGGTGCCGGCCTGTGCCGGATGCAGGGCCAGGGTCGCGATCTCGGTTCCCTCGACCACGGGGTCGGGACAGGCGCCGATGGAGGCCAGCAGACGGGCGGACACCGCATGTTCGATCAGCGGAAGGGGTGCGATCGTCGCTCCGAGTTCCTCGGCGACGACGGCCAGGTCGGCCAACGAGGCGCCGCCGCCACCCAGGGACTCCGGGAGGCCCATGCCGGGCGCTCCGGTCTCGAGGAGGCGCTCCCAAGCGTGGCTGTCGACACCCGACGGTTCGGCGGCACGGGCACGGTCCGGACCCGCCTCCGAGGCGAAGAAGTCGGCGAAGACCCCGCGGAGTGCCTCCTGGTCGGCCGTGAGGTCAAGGTCCACTTCCCGACCCTACCGACGGCCCACCACGGCTCCGGAACCGGGCCCCATGTAGGGTCCGGCCATGCCCGATTCAAGTGAGCAACTCCTTGTCGAACGGGACGGCTGCGTCGTCACCGTGACCCTGAACCGACCCGAGGTCATGAACGCCATGACCGCGGCGCTGTTCGTCGATTTCGGCGACCTGTGCCGCGATCTCAACAGGGACGAAACCGTGCGAGCCGTCGTGGTCACGGGGGCCGGGGGCAACTTCTGTTCGGGCGCCGACGTCGGCCCGCAGGCCGCCCGGGCGACCGGGGCGACTCCGGTGGTTCCGCTGCGGAACATGCGGCGGATCAAGGAGTCGGCGATAGCGCTGCACGAACTCCAGCACCCCACCGTGGCCAAGGTGCGTGGGGTGGCCGCCGGCGCAGGGCTGAACCTCGCCCTCGGTTGTGACCTCGTCTACGCATCCGACAACGCCCGGTTCTCCGAGATCTTCGCCCGGCGTGGGTTGTCGATCGACTTCGGTGGATCGTGGGTGTTGCCGCGACGGGTGGGCCTGCACCGGGCCAAGGAACTGGCGTTGCTTGCCGAGGTGATCGACGCCGCCGAGGCGGACCGCATCGGACTCGTCAACCGGATCCTCCCCGACGCCGACCTGGATGCCCATGTCGACGACGTGGTGGCCCGGATCGCGGCCGGTCCGCCCTTGGCGCTCTCGATGTCGAAGGCGTTGTTGGACCAGGGGGCGCAGACATCGATGAGCCAGGCGCTCGAGGCCGAGTGTCAGGCCCAAGCCACGAACTTCGGCACCAGCGACGTGAGGGAAGCGGGCACGGCCTGGCTCGAAAAGCGCCCCGCAGAATTCGAAGGTCGCTGATTTCCCTGCGCGTGCCCTGAGCGGGTTGGCATCCACACGCCTGCGCCGCCGGGCCGGGTTCCGGACCACTCGCGGTGGACGCCTGCTCTCTGACTCGGTTGGGAGGAGGATGTGTTCGGCGGAACCAGGCCGGAGCGCAGGATTAGGGTGCCGCGATGCCTGACAGCGTGACGACTCCGACCCGGACACGTGCTGACGAGGTCTATGACGAGGCAGTCGTGTGGGACGCCCATGCGGGCGTGTATCCGGACCCGCGGACCGACCTCGCCGGCCTCGAGAACTGGCGGCAGGCCGGCGTCAGTTTCGTCTCGCTCAACGTCGCCTACGACATTCCGTCGTGGGAGCAGGCATTTCCGGTGCTCGCCGCCTACCGGCGGTTCATCGAGTCGCACCCCGACCGCTACCTCATCGCCGACACGGCCGGTGATGTGCGCAGGGCGAAGGTTGAGGGACGACTGGCGGTGGCCTTCGACCTCGAGGGCATGTGCGCCCTCAACGGGGACCTCGGAATGGTCGCCCTGTTGAAAGGGCTGGGCGTGCGCCAGGCACTGTTTGCCTACAACCTCAACAACGAGGCGGGCGGCGGCTGCCACGACGTGGACACGGGGCTGACCGAGTTCGGTCGGGCGGTCGTCCACGAGATGAACCGCGTCGGGATGATCGTGGACTGCTCGCACTCGGCCCACCGGACCACCATGGAGGCGATGGAGGTCTCCACCGACCCCGTGGTCTTCTCGCACTCGAATGCGAGGGCGCTCTGGGACCACGAGCGCAACATCACCGACGACCAGGCCCTGGCGTGTGCGGCCACCGGTGGTGTCGTCGGGGTCACCGGCCTCGGCATCTTCCTCGGCGACAACGACAGCTCGACCGACCGCCTGGTCGAGCACGTCTGCCACTACGCCGACCTCGTCGGGCCCGAGCATGTGGGCATCGGCCTCGACCACGTCCACGTGGCGTTCGACCTTGCCGAGGAGGTCAGCGGCCGCCCCGACTATTGGCCGCCCGGCCAGCAGTACGACACGCCCGGCATCACCTGCGCCCACCCGTCGCAGGCCCGCGGGATCTGTGGACAACTGCTCGACCGGGGCTTCTCCGACGCTGAGGTGACCGGGATACTCGGCGGCAACTTCCTCCGGGTCGCCGAACAGGTCTGGGGTTGATGCCGTGAGCGCCGTTTCGACCCTGGCCGACTGGGCGACGGGCGTCTCCGACGAGCACGGGGACGAGGCCTACCGTCGGGCCCGAGCCGGGTGCATCGACACCGTCGCCTGCCTGGTCGCCGGCGCCCGGGACCCGGCGAGCATCGCGGCACGTGAGGCCATCGCCGGATGGGGTATCGGGCAAGCCACGGTGGCGGGAGACTCCGAACTCCGTCCGGCTCCATGGGCGGCACTCGCCAATGGCACGGCGGTCGATGCACTCGACTTCGACGACTACGACGTCCCGGCCGCCAGCCACCCGAGCGCTGTCATCCTGCCCGCCCTCCTTGCGCTCGGCGAGGAGCGTGGTGCCTCGGGGCGGTCGATGCTCGACGCCTACATCGTGGGTGTCGAGGTGCAGTTGCGCCTGGGCGAGTCCCTCAACCTGTCGCACTTCCACAAGGGCTTCCACCCGACGGCCACCATCGGCACGCTCGCCGCCTCGGTTGCCTGCGCACGCCTGATCGGCCTTGACGCCGTCGCCACGGGCCACTCGCTTTCCATCGCCACGAGCCTTGCGGCCGGCTCGAAGTGCCAACTCGGTACGACGACCATCCACCTGCACACCGGCTTGGCTGCACACAACGGCGTGCTTGCCGCGTCGTTGGCCGGCGTTGGCGCGACCGGGTCGGACGATGCCCTCGACGGCGAGTTCGGAACCCTGCGGCTCATGGCGGATGCCGACGCCCCCGGCTTCGACGGCCCCCTGGCGAAGCTCGGTAATCCGCTCGCCATCGTGGAGTACGGCCTCTGCGTGAAGCCCTACCCGTGTTGCAGCTACACGACGTCTGTCATCGACGGGCTGCTGTCCCTTCGGTCTGAGCACGGGTTCAACCCAGATGAGGTGGAAGAGGTCATCGCCCGCATCCCGGACAGCCACCTCGGGTTCCTGAAGTTCCCGCAGCCGGAGGACGCACTCGAGGCACGGTTCAGCATGGAGTACTGCCTGGCGGTGGCCCTGCACCGTGGTGCGGTCGTCGTCGCCGACTTCACGCCGGCGGCCTTGGCCGACGAGGAGGTGCGGGCGCTGATGCCGAAGGTCCTGATGGAGGCGCTCACCGACCCCGCAGGGCATGACAACGTGACGGTCCGGCTCGATGACGGCCGCACGCTGGATCGCACGGTCGAGCACCCCCGGGGGAGCGCCGTAATTCCATTCGGCGAGGACGAACTCCTCGCCAAGTTCGATTCATGCGTGGACGGGTTGCTCGAACCGGACGCCGCCGCAGCACTGAAGCAGGCCCTCCTCGACCTCGAGTCCCTCGACGACGTCAGAGGCCTCACGCGGCACCTGAATCCCGCCAGCTGATCCCGGTTCCCGACACCGCTTGCGCTCGGGTGGATGCCCGCCCAGCGGTGCAGAAGGGTCCTACAACCCTTGCGAAGGAAAGCCGAGCCCTTCGTGGTCGCCGCCGGACATGTCGGCGTTGAGGCGTGCCTGCTGCATGAGTCCTTCCACGACCGAGCCCAGTTCGCCGGGCTCGTCGGGTTGTTCGGCGGTGGGGCCGAGGTGCCAGCCCTCGGCGATGCCGAGGTGCCTGCCGCGGATGTCGAACATGCGGCCGGTCACGTTCTGGGCCTCCTCGCTGCACAGCCAGGTGGCGATCAGGGCGATCCAGCGGGGCGACATGGCCTCCATGGCCGACTCGGAGAGGTTCTCCTCGCCGCCCATCAGGGGGATGGTGAGGCGGGAGACGGCCGTGGGGGCGAGGCAGTTGACGGTGACGCCGTAGCGGACCAGCTCCTGGGCGGCGATGATCGAGAACGAGGCGATGCCGGCCTTGGCGGCGCCGTAGTTGGTCTGGCCCACGTTGCCGTAGATGCCCGAAGGCGAGGCGGTGTTGATGATGCGGCCGAACGGCTCGCCTCCGCCCTTGACGTGGTTGCGCCAGTACGCGGCGGCGTGGTGGGACGGGGCGAAGGTTCCCTTGAGGTGGACGGCGATGACGGCGTCCCAGTCGTCCTCGCTCATCGAGAACACCATGCGGTCGCGGAGGATGCCGGCGTTGTTGATGAGGATGTCGAGGCGGCCCCAGGTGTCGACGGCCTGCTCGACCATCGCTCCGGCGGCGGTGAAGTCGGCCACGTTCCCTCCGTTGACGGCTGCCTCGCCGCCCATGGCCTCGATCTCGGCGACGACCTCCTGGGCAGGCGTGAGGTCCGCGCCGCCGCCGGCCTCGTCGCCGCCGAGGTCGTTGACGATGACCCTGGCCCCCTGTTCGGCCAGCATCAGGGCGTGCTCGCGGCCGATGCCGCGGCCGGCCCCCGTGACGATGGCGACGCGGCCCTCGCATATCCGATTGGTGGACTCGCTCATGATTTCTCCAGGATTCTCGAAGGGACCGCCGGAGGCTACCGGTGGGCAGCCAATGGCTCCGAGTCGGCGACGGGGTCTCTCAGAGGATGTCGAAGGAGTCGGCTTCGAGCGTCCAGGGCGAGAGGTTCTCGTGGCCGTCGTCGGTGATGAGCACCTGGTTCTCGAACTTGACCCCCTGCCCACCGGCGTAGGCGCCGACGTACGACTCGACCGTGAGGACCATGCCCGGTTGGATGACGCCGTCGTAGCCGCTCGCTTCCCATGATTCCGGGAACGGGATCGATGGCCACTCGTCGCACTGGCCGACACCGTGGAAGAGCACCGAGTAGTGCCGGTATTCGTCGACGGGTGGCTTCCATGCCTTGTGGCTGAGTTCGTGGAAGGTGACTCCGGGACGCATCAGGTCGATGTTGCGCTCCACCTGCTCCCTCGCCAGTTCGAGGACGTGTCGCTGCTGGGCATCCGGCTGGACGTCGCCGCAGATCCAGGTTCGTGAGATGTCGGTCATCATCCCGTAGGCGCCGACCATGTCGGTGTCGAAGGCGACCAGATCGCCTTCTTCCATGACGTGGCTGCTGCACTCCTGGAACCAGGGGTTGGTGCGCACCCCTGCCGAGAGCAGCCGGCACTCCATCCAGTCGCCTCCACGGGTGAACATCTCGGCCCAGAGGAGGCCCCAGAGTTGCTGTTCGGTCATGCCGGGCCGCATCGCCTCGAACATCTTCCGACTGGCCACGCGGCAGGCCTCGACGGAGCAGCGCATGGCGAGGAGTTCGTCGGGCCCCTTGATCGACCGGGCCACCTCCATGACGGCCATGGCGTCGCTGAGCGTCAGCCCCTCTCCGAGGAGGGCGTTCGAGGCCGTGGCCGGAATGGGATCGACGGCGATCCGGGAGTTGCCACCCCCGGCGGCGCGGACGAGGTCCGCGATCTCCGCTGCGAAGCGCTTCGCCTGTTCCTCGCTCCGTTCGGCGGCCAGGAAGTAGGTGAAGTTGGTGGTCGGCCGTACCTCGGCGATCATCGGGTTGTGGGCCGAGAGGAACTCGCAGGCCGGATAGTCGAACAGGATGATGGGTCCCTCGGTGGGAACCCAGAGCCAGCGGGCCTCGTTGTGGAGGAACCACAACTGCATGTTCGGTGCGTGCGTGGCGTACATGAGGTTCATCGGGTCGAACAGCAGGGCGCCGGCCAGGTCCCGGGCCACCAGCTGTCCACGGATGCGGTCCAGCCGGTAGCGCTGCATGGCGTCGAGGTCGGGCAGCGTCAGGCCCGCCGCTGCCCATTCCGAGAGGGCCGGTTCGCCGGGCCCGAGGATCACGCGGTGGCCCTCCGTGGCCGCCAACTGGACGAGGGGGTCCTCGAAGCGCTCCCGGATCCTGGCTCCGGCCCCCGACGGTGGGTCCATGGTCATGCTCGGTCCTCGCGGGATTGGTCGTGAACGGGTGGCACCTGGGTCAGCCTCGCATCCGTGATCCCGTGGGGTCGAACATCGGGTCGTTCCGACGCGTGGCCCTTCGTCGCACCCCCAGGACCTCGATCTCGAAGTCGGTGGCGTCGGCGATGGCGACCGGGACGTAGCCGAGCGCACACGATGCCCGTGACCAGTGGGCGTAGCCGCCGGAGGTGACCCAGCCGACGACCTCGCCGCCATGCCAGATCGGCTCGTCGCCCAGTACGTCGATGGCGTGCGCATCGTCGAGTGTGAAGGCGCAAAGGCGGCGCTGAGGACCCTGTTCGCGTTCGACGAGTACTTCGTCCCGTCCGATGAACTCACCCTTGTCGGGCTTCACGAACCGGCCCATGCCGGCCTCGTCCGGGGTGTAGATCGGGCGGTACTCGGTGGCCCAGGCACCGAAGTCCTTGTCGAAGCGCATCGAGTCCAGGGCCCGGAGCCCGAAGGGCCGGATTCCGTGTGCTTCGCCGGCCTCCATCAGCAGGTCGAACAACCGGACCTGGAGCGAGGCGGGGACCCAGAATTCGAAGCCGAGGTCGCCGGTGAACGTGATGCGTCCGACGAGGGTGTCGGTCATGGCCAGGTCGAGGTGCCGGATGTCGAGGAACCGGAATGCCTCGTTCGAGACGTCATCGTCGGTGAGCGACGCCAGCACGTCGCGTGCCCTCGGGCCGGCGATCGACAGGCCGGCGAACTCGTGGCCGAGGGGCCGGTAGGAGACGGACCGGAGGCTGGGGAGGTGGGAGCGGAACCAGCGCTCGTGGTAGCCCTCCGCCGCACCGGAGCCGAACACGAGGAACCGCTCGGTGCCGTCGAAGGGGTCGGCCAGGGTGGCGACGGTGAAGTCGCCGATGAGCCGGCCCTGGTGGTTGAGCATCGGGGTCAGCGCCATGCGACCGGGGGCGGGGATGCGGTTGGCCATGACGCCGTCGAGGAACGCCCTGGCGCCCGGTCCGGTGAATTGGTGCTTGGCGAAGCTCGTGGTCTCGATGAGGCCGACGTCCTCGCGCACCGCCCGCACTTCCTCGGCGACCACCGGGAAGGCGTTGGAGCGGTGGAACGTGATCTCCTCGACCGGTTCTTCGCCGGCGACCTGAAACCACAAAGCGGCCTCGAGGCCGTAGGAGGCGCCCCACACGGCGTTGGCGTCGCTGAGGCGTCCGTGGATCGGTGAGGTGTGGAGTGGCCGGCCTGCCGGCAGTTCCTCGTTGGGGAAGCTGATCTGGAAGCGTCGTCTGTAGTTCTCCATGACCTTCGTGCGGGTGTAGGAGGGCGTGGTCCAGTCGCCGAAGCGGGCCACGTCCATGCCCCAGATGTCGAAGCCCGGATCGCCGGTGGTCATCCAGTTGGCCATCGAGAGGCCGACGCCGCCGCCCTGGCTGAGTCCGGCCATGACGCCGCACGCCACCCAGTGTCCCGGCTGGCCGCGGATGGGACCGATGATGGGGTTGCCGTCGGGGGCGAAGGTGAACGGGCCGTTGACCACGGTCTGGATGCCGGCGTCGGCGTAGATGGGGAAGTGCTCGAAGCCGAGTTCGAGCGAGGGGGCGATGCGTTCGAGGTCGGGGGTGAGGAGTTCGTCGGCGAACGACCAGGGGGTCTCCTTCACCGACCAGGGAACGCAGGCCTGCTCGTAGGTGCCCAGGAGCAGGCCCTCGCCCTCGACCCGGAGGTAGATCTCGCCACCGAAGTCGATGGCGCCGTACCCATGGCCGCCCGTCGCCTCCAGCCATGGTGCGATCTCGGGGATCGGCTCCGTCAGGAAGTACATGTGCTCCATGGCGAGGATCGGGAGTTCGAGGCCGCACATGCGCCCGACTTCGCGGGCCCAGAGGCCGCCGCAGTTGACGAAGTGCTCGCAGTTGATGGTGCCCTTGTCGGTCACGAGGTCCCAGGTTCCGTCCCTGCATCGCTCGATCGTGTGGACCCAGGTGTTCTGTTCGACCTCGGCACCGGCCAGCCTCGCCGCCGCCGCATACGCCTTGGTGACACCGGTCGGGTCGACGTGTCCGCCCACCGGGTCCCAGAGGGCACCCACGAAGTGCTGCTCCTCCATGAAGGGGATCAACTCCTTGGCCTCGGACGGCGTGATCATCTCGGTCTCCATGCCGAGGTAGCGGCCCCGGGCGTGGGTCATCCGGAGCCAGTCGAGGCGGTCGGTGTCGTCGGCGAGCATGACCTCGCCGGTGAGGTGGATGCCGCACGACTCACCGGAGCGCTTCTCGAGGTCCTGGTAGAGCTGGACCGTGTAGCGCTGGAGGGCGGCGACGTTGGGGTCGCCGTTGATCGTGTGCATGCCGCCGGCGGCGTGCCATGTGGAGCCGGCGGTGAGGTGCCTGCGTTCGAGCAGCACCACATCGGTCCAGCCGGCCTCGGTGAGGTGGTAGAGCACGCTGGCGCCGACGACGCCGCCACCGATCACGACGGCCTGCGCCTGGGATTTCATGGGCTGGACTCCGTGCTGCTCAGTAGTCGGTCTCGACGCCGCCCTCGGCGACTCGGCGCTCGACGAATTCGTCGAGTTGGGCCCGGCGGTCGTCGGGCATGGGCGGTTCCTCGTGGGCGGCGAGGATCAGGTGGGCCAGCTTCTCGGCCCGGTCGTGGGCTTCGAGGCGGCCGCTGTCGTCCCAGTTCTCGAAGTTGGTCCAGGACGACACCATCGGCTGGAAGTGCTCGGTGGCGTAGCGCTCCTGGGTGTGGGAGGTGCCGAAGAAGTGGCCGGCGGGTCCGACCTCGGCGATGGCCTCGACGGCGAGTGCGGCGTCGTCGACGGTGATGGGTCGGAGCATCTCGGTGACCATGTTGAGCAGGTCGGCGTCGATGACCATCTTCTCGTAGGAGGCCAGGAGGCCGCCCTCGAGCCAGCCGGCGCCGTGGAGCAGCAGGTTGACGCCACCCATGACGGCACCCCAGATGGCGATCACGCTCTCGTAGGCGGACTGGGCGTCGACGCTGTTCGAGGCGTTGACGTTCGACGACCGGTACGGGACGCCGTAGCGGCGGGCCAGTTGGCCGCCGACGAGGCAGGCCTTCCAGTACTCGGGCGTGCCGAATGCCGGACTCCCTGAACGCATGTCGACGTTCGAGGTGAACCCCCCGTAGGAGACCGGCGCGCCGGGCCGGACGACCTGCGTGTAGGCGATGCCCGCCAGTGCCTCGGCGTTCTGGAGGACGAGTGCTCCGGCGACGGTTACCGGCGCCATGGCTCCTGCAAGCGTGAACGGGGTGATCACGATGAGCTGGTTGGCGGCCGACATCTCCTGGATGCCGTGGAGCATGACCGTGTCGTAGCGCAGGGGCGTGCTGGCGTTGATCACCGAGAAGATCGAGGTCTCGTCGTTGATGGTGGCTTCGTCGACGCCACGGGCGATCCGGACCATCTCGATGGCGTCCTGGTTGCGCTGCCGGCTGAGGCTGTACACGAACGGGAACTTGTCGGACAGCGTCAGCATGTCGTGGGTGGCGTGGAGGTGCCGGACGGAGGGGTGGAGGTCCATGGGTTCGACCGGGTAGCCGGCCACGGTGTGGACGGCGTTGAGGACCTGGCCCATCTTGATGAGGTTCCGGTAGTCCTCACGATTGCCGTTGCGGCGGTCGCGGCCGAGGCCCGTCACGAACGGGGGGCTGGCGACCGACGTGTAGACGATGTGGTCGCCGCCGAGGACGAGGTCGCGTATCGGGTCCCTGCCGTGGAGGGTGAACTGCGCTGGAGCGGTCGAGATCAGGTGGGCGACGAGTTCGGGGTCGAAGCGGACCCGGTCGCCGTCGACGTCGGCGCCGGCCTCGGCCAACTGCCGACGGGCGGTGTCATCGAGGAAGTCGATGCCGGTCTCGCGTAGGACCCGGAGCGAGGCCTGGTGGATGGCCTCGAGTTCGTCGTCGGAGACGGCCCGGATCGGGTCGAAGCGCATGCGGGGCTGTTCCCAGGGCGGCTGCTCGGCGACGACGTCGCGTGTCCTGGGCCGGCCGCTGAGCCGGCCACGCCGGTCGCTCACTCGAGCCCCTCGGAGAACGGCATCGGATCGGGTTCCGGCACCAGGTGGAGTTCGTCGCCCTCGTACGGGTGGGAGCGGGCGACGTCTTCGTTCAGCACCACGCCGAGGCCGGGCTCGCTGGAGGGGACCACGTTTCCCTCCTCCCACCGGATGGGGGTCTCCAGCAACTCGGCGTGGAAGCCGTCCCAGGTGTCGATCGACTCGAGGACCAGGAAGTTGGGGGTACAGGTGGCGAGGGCGATGTTGGCCGCCGCCACGACCGGACCGCAGTAACAGTGTGGGGCGATCACGGCGTGGTGGACCTCGGCGATCGAGGCGATCTTCTTCCCCTGCAGGATCCCGCCGCTGCGTCCCAGGTCGGGCTGGAGGACCTGGGCGGCACCGGCCCGCAGCACGGCGGCGAATTCCGAGACTGTCGTGAGTCGTTCGCCGGTGGCGATCGGGATGGTCGTGCCGGCGGCGACTGTCGCCATGCCCTCGACGTCGTCGGGTGGGACCGGCTCCTCGAACCACAGTGGGTCGTAGGCCTCGAGGCGGCGGGCCAGTCGCAGGGCCCCCGAGGGCGTGAACTGGCCGTGGGTGCCGAACAGCAGGTCGGCCCGGTTGCCGACCGCCTCGCGGATCGCCGCGGTGTAGCGCTCGGAGAAGTCGAGGCGCTCGAGCGACGGCTGGCGGCCGTCGTAGACGGAGTAGGGGCCGGCCGGGTCGAACTTGACGGCGGTGAAGCCCTGCTCAACGGCGGCGACGGCGGCCTCTGCGGCGAGTGCCGGGTTGGTGTAGAGGTTCGGCCCGCCCTTGGGGGCGTAGGCGTCCTCGTCGCCCGGGTACAGGTAGGTGTAGGAGCGCAGCGCCTCGTGGACCCGGCCGCCCAGCAGGTCGTAGACCGGGCGTCCGGTCTCCTTGCCGATGATGTCCCAACAGGCGATCTCGAGGGCGCTGATCACGCCGCACAGCGTCGGATCCGGTCGTGACGAGTAGCCGCTGCCATAGGCCCGACGCCAGAAGGCCTCCACGTCGAAGGGGCTCTGGCCGACCAGCCAGCGGTCGGCCACGTCCTCGATCATCTTTGCGACCAGGTGTGGTCCGACGGTGGCCACATAGGCCTCGCCGACTCCCTTGACGCCGCTGTCGGTCGTGAGCGTCACGAAGATGAAGTAGCGGCCACCGTGCCGAGGCGGCGGATTGCCGACGACGAACGTCTCGACCTGGTCGATCATCATCCGTCGGCCTCCCTGTCGTCGCCAGGCGTGGCGTGGTCGGGGGAAGCATGCCCGTTGGGGAGGATGACCGTGCGCAGGACCTCGCCACGACGGACCTCGTCGAAGGCGAGGTCGACGTCCTCGAGGGGGTGGGTTGTGGTCACCAGCGCATCGAGCTCGAAGTCGCCAGCCTGGTAGTGGCCGATGAGCCGGGGGATGTCATGGGCGAGTCGCACCGTACCCATCTTGGAGCCGAGGATCCGTTGGTTGGCGGCTGCCAGCATCGTGGGGTCGATTTCGAACGTGATTCCTTCGGGTGGCATGCCCACGAGTATGAGCGCCCCCATCGGGGCCAGGAGCTCGAGGGCGCCGCTCAGCGCTGAAGGTGCCGCCGTGGTGATGAACAGGTGATCGGCAAGGCGCCCACCGGTCGCCTCCCGGAGGACGGCAGCCACATCGCCGCTGACCGGGTCGACGGCATGTGAGGCACCGAGGACCAGTGCCGACTCCCGCTTGTCGGGGAGCGGGTCCACGGCCATGATCGGTTCGGCCCCTGCCAGCCGTGCACCCTGGATGGCGCCGATTCCGACCCCGCCGCAGCCGACGACCACCACGACGTCACCTGGCTGCACCCGAGCCGTGTTGTGCACTGCTCCGGCGCCGGTGAGGACGCCGCACGCCAACAGCGAGGCCGAGGTCGGCGGCACGTCGGCCGGGTGCGACACCACCTGCGAACGGTGGACGACGACCTGCTCGGCGAAGGCGCCGGTGTTGAGCCCCTGGGCGACCGGCGACCCGGTTCCGTCCGTGAGCGGGCTGTGCCGGTCGAGGCCGAAGTCGCCCGAGCAGGTCACGTGGTGGCCGCGCCGACAGTTCGGGCACTCACCACAGGACCGCACGAGTGACACGACGACCTGGTTGCCGACGCCGATGTCGTCGATGCCCGGACCGACCTCGACGACGCATCCGGCCGCCTCGTGGCCCATCACGAGTGGGAAGTCTGTGGCCCAGCTCCCGTCCACGTACATGAGGTCCGAGTGGCAGACGGCGCAGGCGTCGATCCGCACGCGGACCTCGTCGGGGCCGGGCGCGGCGAGGAGGAGCTGTTCGATGCTCTGCGGTTCGCCGACTCCCCGGCAGACGGCCGCACGGATGGTGGTCGCCCCAGACACGGCGCGCAACATAGTCCCCGGCGCCCGGATGGGTTTCAGCCGAGGACCAGCTCGGCGGCGGCCTGTAGGTCGGCCGGTGACCGTGCTCCCACGTTGAGCATGGTGACGGCACTGTCCTCCCAGGCGGCGAGGCGTTCCCGGATGCGCTCCGGTGGTCCGACGAGGCTGATCTCGTCGGCGAATTCGGCGGGCACGGCGGCTATCGCCTCGTCGCGCCGCCCCTCGAGGAACAGATCCTGGATGTGCAGGGCCTCGGACTCGAAGCCCATCCGGGCCATGAGCTTCGTGTGGAAGTTCTGGCCCTTGGCACCCATGCCGCCGATGTAGAAGCCCAGGCTGGCCCGGACCGGGAGCAGGGCGGCCTCCACGTCGTCGGTCACCTTGAGCGACACGTTGACGGCGATCTCGAAGCCTTCCTTCCTGTGGGCGATCTGGTCGGCGTAGACCTCGGGTCGCCAGGGCGAGTAGTAGAGCGGCAGCCAGCCGTCGGCGATCTCGCAGGTCTGCGTGACGTTCTTCGGGCCCTCGGCGCCGAGGAAGATCGGCAGGTCGGCGCGCAGCGGATGGGTCATGACCTTGAGCGGCTTACCGAGGCCCGTCGATCCGTCCCCCGTGTAGGGGAGCGGCCAGAACTCGCCGTCGTTGCGCAGGTGCTCCTCTCGTGCGAAGGCGCGGCGCAGCACGTCGACGTACTCTCGGGTGCGGGCCAGCGGCCGGTTTGACGGCTGGCCGTACCAGCCCTCCACCACCTGTGGGCCCGAGACGCCGAGGCCGAGGATCAGGCGTCCGTTCGAGAGATGGTCGAGCGTGACGGCGTGCATGGCGGTCGCCGTCGGGGTGCGGGCCGACATCTGCACGATGCCGGTGCCCAGTCGGATGCGCTCGGTGTGGCCGGCGACGTAGGCCAGGGGCGTGAAGGCGTCGGACCCCCACGACTCGGCGGTCCACACGGCGTCGAAGCCCAGGCGTTCGGCCTCCTGCACGAGCGGGACCAGGTCGGTCGGCGGCTGTGCACCCCAGTACCCCAGCGTCAGGCCCAGTTGCATCCCGGCATCGTCGCAGCGCCCGGGGGTCGGGGACAAGCCGCCCTACGCGTATTCTCCCGTCGATGGAGGGCTTTCCAAGGCAGCACGCCCGCACCCGGCGGTTCACCTGCGGTGCCCCGCGGACGGTGTCGGTCGCCGACGATGGCTCGCGGGTGCTGTTCCTGCGGTCGGCGGCGGGGGACGATCCGGTCAACTCCCTGTGGTTGGTCGACCCGGTGACCGGGGAGGAACGCCTGGTCGCCAACCCGGCCGAGCTGCTGTCCGATGGGGGCCACGATTCCGACCGGGAGCAGGCCCGACGGGAGCGGGCGCGGGAGGTCGGTGCGGGGATCGTCGCCTATGACGGGCTACCGGACCTGTCCCGGGTGTGCTTCGTGCTGGCCGGGAGAGTTTTCCTCGCCGACGTGGACGAGGGGCGGGTCGTCGAACTCCCGTCGAGTGGAGACGCCTTCGACGCGCGCCTCTCGCCCGACGGGGCGTCGGTCGCCTACGTGTCCGGTCGGGGGGTCCGAGTCACCGGTGCCGGTGGCGACCACCGCCTGATCGGCGGAACGACCGACACCGTTTCGTGGGGGTCGGCCGAGTTCGTGGCCGCCGAGGAGATGGGCCGGATGCGCGGCCACTGGTGGGCGCCCGACGCCGGCCACCTCCTGGTCGCCCGGGTGGACGTGTCACCCGTGGACGAGTGGTGGATCGCCTCGCCCGTCGAACCGTGGTCGGAACCGAAGGCGATCCGGTATCCGTCCGCCGGTACGGCAAACGCAGATGTGGGACTCGGCGTCGTCGCCCTCGATGGCAGCGTGGTCGACGTCGACTGGAGTTGGGGTGGAGAGTTCGAGTATCTGGCGGACGTGCAGTGGAGGGAGGGTTCGCAGCCGACCCTCGTGGTGCAGTCGCGCGACCAGCGCACGCTCGCCATCCTCGAAGTCGATGCGGTAGGCGGCTCGACGAACGAGGTGTACCGGGTTGTAGGCGACGACTGGGTTGAACTGGTGCCCGGTGCTCCGTGTCGGTGGGATGGCGCGCTCGTCACAGTCGAGGACCGGGCCGGGGCCCACCGGTTGGTCGTCGACGGCGTGGCGGTCTCGCCGGACGGCCTGCAGGTGAGGCGCATCGTCGGGGTCGATGGCGACCGGGTCGTCGTGTGTGCCTCCAGTGATCCGCTCGACGTGGATGTCGTAGCGATCCGCCGGGACGGCTCGGTCGAGGTACTGGCGTCGGGCGGGGGCGTGCGGTCGGCGTCCGTCGGCGGCGGGGTGCTGGCGGTTTCGGTCAGTGACCTCGACGGTTCCCGGTTGGCCGTGGGAGAGCATCTTGTGGACTCGTTCACCGAGGAACCCGTGGTCGACCCGGCCCCGATTTTCCACGTGGTCGGGGAGCGGGACCTGCGTGCCGCGGTGCTGTTCCCGACCGTCCACGACGGCTCGTTGCTGCCGGTCCTGCTCGACCCCTATGGCGGTCCGCACGCCCAACGGGTGCAGCGGGTCCGGGGGCAGTTCCTCACCTCGCAGTGGTTCGCCGACCAGGGCTTCGCCGTGGTCGTGGTCGACGGACGGGGCACGCCCGGTAGGGGGCCCGGGTGGGAGCGGGAGGTGCGCGGCGACCTGGCCGGCCCGGTGCTCGAGGACCAGGTCGACGCGCTCCACGCCCTGGCTGCCGCCGACGGTCGACTGGACCTCGACCGGGTGGCGATCCGAGGCTGGTCGTTCGGCGGCTACCTGGCGGCCCTGGCCGTGCTGCGGCGCCCCGATGTGTTCCACGCTGCCGTCGCCGGCGCCCCGGTCACCGACTGGCGGCTCTACGACACCCACTACACGGAGCGCTACCTCGGCCACCCCGACGTGGAGCCCGCCAACTACGAGCGCACCGACCTCTGCGCCGAAGCGGATTCGCTCACCCGGCCGCTTCTGCTCATCCACGGCCTCGCCGATGACAACGTGGTTGCCGCCCACACGCTGCAACTTTCACGCTCCCTCCTCGAGGCCGGCCGCCCTCACCGGGTGTTGCCGCTCTCGGGAGTGACCCACATGGCCCCCCAGGAAGAAGTCGCCGAGAACCTCCTGCTGCTCCAACTCGATTTCCTGAGGGAGTCGCTGGAGATCTAGGACGCCGTCCAGCCGCCGTCGACGAGCAGGACGTGTCCGGTGAGGTAGGAACCGGCGTCGGATGCCAGCAGGAGGAGGGCGCCGTCGAGTTCGTGGGGCTCTCCACCGCGGCCCATCGGTGTGCCGGATTCGACGTAGTTGCGGCCCGAGTCGGTGTGGAACATCTCTGCGCTGTTCATCTCGGTCTCGAACCAGGCCGGGGCGAGGGCGTTGACCCGGATGCCCCTGCGCGCCCACTGCACGGCGAGTTCGCGGGTGAGGTTGTGCAGGCCGCCCTTGGCGGTGGCATAGCCGGGCACCCGGAGCCTCCCTCCCGACACCTCTCCGAGCACCGAGCCGAGGTTGACGACCACCCCGGGGTGGTCGTTGTCGATCCACCAGCGTGCGGCCCGGCGGGCCAGATCGTAGGGGGCGATCAGGTCGACCTCGAGCTCGTGGCGGAAGTCGTCGAGGTCGTCGTCGACCGCAGGGATGACTCGGGAGATGCCGGCGTTGTTGATCAGGACGTCGAGTCGGCCGTAGTGGTCGACCGTGGCGTCGATCAGGTGCTGTGGTCCGTCAGGTGAGGTGATGTCGCATTCGACGGCGAGGGCGTCGGGGAGATCGGCGGAGAGGGCTTCGAGTCGGTCGACTCGGCGAGCGGCCAGCACGACCTTGGCTCCGACGCCGGAGACCACGCGGGCGAAGCGCTGGCCGAGGCCGCTGCTGGCACCGGTGACGACCACGACACGGTCGTCGAGTCGGAACTGGTCGAGGGCGCGTTCGGGATCGGACATGGGCGTCGAGCCTAGATGGAGTGGCAAACGATCTCGGTGGCCTTGACGGCAGCCCAGACCTCGGAACCGACCCGTAGGCCCAGTTCTTCGACTGCCGCCGGCGTCACCTCGGCGACGACCGGCAGGGGCCCGTCCAGTACCACCCGGATCCGTTCGAAGGCCGGCTGGAGGTCGGTGACGCCGGCCTGCCAGACGTTGCGGGGGCTTCCGTCCGGCGCCGAGCGGTGGAGGGCCACGGCGGTCGGGGGGACCACGAGGTGGACCGGCCCGTCGGCGGCTTCGGCCAGGACCACGCGTGTTCCGAGGGTGGTCACGGCCATTGCGCCCGAGGCCGTGGCCTCGAGCAGGTTCAGCCCGACCAGCGAGGCGGCATAGCGCGTGCGTGGTCGGCTCCTGACCTCGGCCGGGCTGCCGGCCTGCGTGACGGCACCGGCCTCGAGGATGACCAACCGATCCGCCAGGGTGGCCGCCTCGACGGGGTCGTGGGTGACGAGCAACGTTGCCGGGGCGTTGTCCGCGGCGAGCACGCCGTTGATGAGGTGTCGCGATTCGACGTCGAGGGCTGTCGACGGTTCGTCCAGCAGGAGGACGACCGGATCGGAGGCGAGGGCCCGTGCCAGGGCGACCCGCTGGGCCTGTCCGCCGGAGCATTCGTCGGGTCGACGGTCAGCGATGCCGGTGAGGTCGAGCGTGTCGAGCAGGCCGGTGACCCGGTCTGAGTCGGTGCCGGGGCCGAAGCCCACGTTGGCGGCCACGGTCAGGTGCGGGAACAGCAGGCGGTCCTGGGGCACCCAGCCGACGCGGCGGATGTGCGGGGGGAGGAAGGTGCCGGTGCCGGGATCGTCAACCGTGGCACCGTCGATGGCGAGGGTGCCGGAGTCGAGGGCGAGGAGCCCGGCGAAGAGTCGGAGGAGGCTGGTCTTGCCGGCACCGTTGGGGCCGAGAACAGCGACCGTTTCACCGGGCTCGACCTCGAGATCGACGCCGAGTGCCAGGTCACCGACCCGGGTGGATCCGGCCAGGGACAGAGCGCTCATCGTCCCGGCAGCCAGCGGTCGCGCATGGGGAGGAGGACGGCGAGTGCCACGACGAGCATCACGAGGCTCAGGGCCAGGGCCCGCTCGGGCTCTGACTGGAGGGCGAGGAACGTCGCCAGCGGCAGTGTCTGGGTCCGGCCCGGGAGGTTGCCGGCGAAGGTGATCGTGGCGCCGAACTCGCCGAGCGCCCGGGCCCAGGCAAGCGCCAGGCCGGCGCCCATGGCCGGGAGCAGCCGAGGCAGGGTGATTCGGCGCAGCACGGTGAACGGCGGGGCGCCGAGGGTCGAGGCGATGCCCTCGAGGTCGTCGAGCTCGCGTCGAGCCGTTCGGAGCGCCCCCTCGACGGCGATGACGTAGAAGGGGAGTGCGACGAACGTGGCGGCCACGATCGCCCCGGAGAGTGTGAACGGCAGCGTCAGCCCGAACCAGCGGTCCAGCCACTGGCCGACGAGGCCCCTGCGTCCGAGGGCGAACAGCAGCGCCGTGCCGCCGACCACCGGGGGCAGCACCATCGGCAACACGACCAGCGCCCGAACGATGCGTCGGCCGGGCAGGTCGGTGCGGCCCAGCGCCCAGGCGAGCGGCGTGCCGAGCACGAGGACGAACATGGCAGCGATGAGGCTGACGACCAGCGAGACCCGCAGGGCGTCGAGGGTGACGTCGTCGGCCAGCAGGTCGGGCAACGACGACCATGGCATCCGCTGGAGCAGGCCGAGGATCGGCAGCACCAACAGGACCACGGCCAGCCCGGCGAGGGTGAGCAGGAGCCTCCTCATGCGTCGAAGCCGTGGTCGTGGAGAATCTTGATCGCCGCGTCGGAGTGGAGGTAGGACACGAACCGGTCGCCGTCTGCCGTGAGCGATTCGGCCCAGTACTCGACGACGGAGGGAGGGAGATCCACACCGGGGACTCCGTCGATTCCATCGACTGCCCGGATGTCGGTCTCGTAGACGACACCCACGTCTGCTTCACCGAGGGAAAGCCGGGATGCCACGGCGCGTACCGACGGCTCCTCGGTGTCGGCAGCGACGGGGAGCCCGAGGGCATGGGTCGCTGCGCCACAGGGAACGTCGATTGCGCAGACGGCCACACGGAGTCGCTCGTCGGCGAGGGAAGCGGTGCTGGAGATCCTGGCCGGGTTTCCGGCCGGTACGGCGAGTACGACCCGGTTGGTTCCAAAGCGGACGGCGCCGACGCTTGTCGAGACGAGCCTCGCGTCGGCGGTCAGGAATGCGTCGGCGGGGGCGCCGTCGCGAAGTTGGGCGGCGAGGTGGTTTGAACCGCCGAACACCAGCGACACGCCCGTTCCGGCTGCCGCTTCGTAGGCCTCGACGAGTTCGGGGAGGACATCGGTGAGCGACGAGGCGGCGAACACGGTGAGGTCATCGCCCCCGGGGCCGTCACTGCATGCCATGGCGGGCAGCAGCAACGCTCCGGCGAGGAGCCAGGCTCCCGCCCGTGGGTTCGCCAACATGTCAACGTGGCCGCTCGACGACGACGTTGGTGGCCTTGACCACGGCGACTGCGAGCACGCCGGGTTCGAGGCCGAGGTCGTTGACCGCCTCGGCGGAGATCAGCGACACGACCCGGTGGGGTCCGGCCTGGACCTCGACCTGGGCCATGACGCCGTCGACCAGCACCCGGGTGACGAGACCGGTGAAGCGGTTGCGTGCGGAGAGTGCGGTGCCCCCCTCTTCGGGGGTCTCGGCCCGTTCCTGGGCCAGGCGGGCCAGGTCGGTGCCATCGATGAGGCGGTGGCCGCCGTCGGTTCGGTGGGCGGGGAGGCGTCCGCCGTCGACCCAGCGGCGGACCGTGTCGGTGCTCACGCCCAGCAGGTGCGCCGCTTCACCGATCTTGAACTGGCTCATGCAAGGAAATATATGCAAAAACCTTGTCCATGCCAAGCACTACGCTCTTGGGCATGAGCATTCCCGTCACCGGCGATGACCTGACCACTCGCCTCGAGGAATACGGCAGCGCCTGCTTCCTGGTCACCGTCGGTGCCGATGGCTCACCCAAGGTCGTCCATGTGCCCGTCCTCTGGGACGGCGAGGTACTGCGCTGCACCCCCGGTGCCGGCACCCTGCGCAACCTGGGCGACGGTGGATCGGCCACCCTGGTCTTCCCGGCACCGGTCCCCGACGCCCACAGCATGCTGCTCGACGGCACCGGTCGGGCGAACGGCGACGTGGCTGTCGTCAGCGTCGATGGCGGGGTGCTTCACCGCCCGGCACCTGTCACTCCGGGTGACGAGGTGAACTGCTAGCCCGCACTGTTCCAGTTCGGAGAACTGATCAGGGGGGCAGGCACTCCCCCCTGCTTCTTGACGTTGATGAAGTCAGGCGGTTACTGGTTTGAAAGACGCCAGGCCGCTGGAAACAGAACGCCTGCCAGGACGGCTTTGATGAAGTCGCCGACTAGGAACGGGGCGACCCCGTAGGCAATGGCGCTGGGCTCGCCGATGCCTGCAGTGAGTGGGATGTTCAATTCCATGGCCAACCATGAGGCACCCATGGCATAGATGACCACCGTGCCCGCCAGAATCGCTGGAATCGAGGTACCCAGACGGCGGTCTTGGCCTTTCTCGGCCAGTCGGCCCACGAGGTAGGCCGCGACGATGAATCCGAACAGGTAACCGGCGGTAGATCCGGTCGCTACATCCCAACCACTCGCGCCATCAGCGTAGAACGGCAATCCGACGGCACCCATGAAGAGGTAGAGGAACTGCGAGATGGCACCCCGGTTGGCCCCTAGGGCACCACCGGCCAGGAGCACTGCGAAGGTCTGTCCGGTAATCGGAACCGGAGTGAAACCCAACGGAATCGAGATCTGGGCTGCACCGGCCGTTGCCAGGGCGAACCCGAAGACGGCGACGACATCTCGCACTCGCGACCGGGGAATGATGTCGAGGAGGGTCACTCGTTGGGGCAGGGCGGTGATGGCGGTCATGGATTGAGACTCTTCCTACTCCGGTGGTTGGCCTGTGTCTGAAACCGTATCGGGCGATTCGTTGGTCCGACATAGGTGGGACGGAAGGGGATCACACGACCCAGGATCCCTTGGCTGAATTCGCCAACAGGCGCTTCGGCCGGGAACTGTCGCGGCATATCTAGGCATCCGAGTCGTGCTTTCCTCGCATGCGCTCCTCCAGGTAATGCTCGCGAGCCCTACGCCCCTCGGGATCCCTGAGCCCACCGGCCAGTCCGTCGGCGTCTGACCACGAGCGAGCCAAGCCGACCATCTGCTCGGTGACTGCGTTCGTGTGCGCCTTCGTCGCCAGCACGGCGAAGCGGGGACGAGATGCGACGGCTTCGGCGAGTTCGTCCACCTCGTCGTCGAGACGGTCCTCGGCGACCACCCGGTTGAGGAACCCGGCGGCCTTCGCCTCGTCGGCGCCGAAGGGCCGGCAGGTCATGACCAGTTCCTTGGTGAGCGCCGGGCCGATCTCCCGCACAAGGCGTGGGATGCCGCCCCAGGCGAGGGGAATGCCGAGGTCGACCTCGGGGATCGCGAATCGCACGTCCTCGGAAGCGACCCGCAGGTCGCATGCGGCCGCCAGCACGAGCCCACCACCGACCACGTGGCCGTGGAGCCGGGCGATCGTGACCGGGGCCATGTGCTCGAGGGCCTCGGCCATGAGCCGGCCGGTGTCGCCGGGGACGCGGCCACCAGCTGGTGATGCGCCCTCGCCACCGAATGCGCCCAGGTCGAAGCCGGCGCAGAATGCCCGGCCTGTTCCCTCGACCACCACCACGCGCAGGTCGGGTTGGTGGTCGAACCAGTCGGCTGCCGCGATCACCTCGGCCATGGTCTGGTTCGACAGGGCGTTGAGCGCCTCGGGTCGGTTCAGGGTGAGGGTGCCCCGACGCCCGTCGCACGTGACGAGAAGATGTTCGAATTCGGCTGGCTGGGGGGTCATGGAGCAGACGGCTCCTCGAGTTCGACGGCTGCAGTGATCGCAGTTCCCTCGCCATCTTCGATCTCGATCAACGCGATGGCACCTGCCCGGGCGGCAGCGGCGACGTCGTCGAGGGCGAGGCGCAGGTGTTCGATCCGGTCCGCAGGGCAGGCCAGGCGACACGAGGTGACCGTCGTGGCAACCGACCTCTTGGCGGCAGTCTTGTGGCGGCGGATCTCAACGAGTGCCTCGGCAGCCACGAGGGCGACCCGGGGATCGCCCGGCTTGTCGTCGTGGATGGCGGCCTCGAGGACTTCATCGGCCCGGGGCCACGGTGCACGGTGCACGGATCCGGCCTGCCACCAGGACCAGACTTCCTCGGTCACGAACGGGAGGAATGGTGCGAACAGTCGCAGCAGCGTCGAGATGGCGAGCCGCAACGCATGGCGGGCGGAGTCCCGGTCGGCGGGGTCGCCCTCGTAGGCGCGTGCCTTGACCAACTCCACGTGGTCGTCGGTGAAGTTCCAGAAGAATCCCTCCGTGCGCTCGAGCGCCCGGGCGTAGTCGAAGTTGTCGAAGGCGGCCGTGGCCTCGTCGACCAGGCGGGCCAGGCGGGCCAGCATCGCCCGGTCCAGCGGGTGGGTGATCAACGACGGGTCGACTTCGAGGGGGGCGTCGCCGCCGAACCCGAGGGCGAATCTGCTGGCGTTGAGGATCTTGATGGCGAGGCGCCTACCGACCTTCATCTGGCCGTCGTCGAAGGCGGTGTCGGTGCCGGGTCGGCCGTTGGCGGCCCAGTAGCGGACGGCATCGGAGCCGTACTCCTCGAGGATGCCCATCGGAGTGACCACGTTGCCCTTGGACTTGGACATCTTCTTGCGGTCGGGGTCGAGCACCCAGCCGCTTATGGCTGCGTGGCGCCATGGCGCCGTGTCCTCCTCGAAGTGCGAGCGCACCACGGTCGAGAACAGCCAGGTTCGGATGATGTCGTGGGCCTGGGGGCGCACATCCATGGGGTAGGTGCGGGCGAAGAGGTCGTCGTCCTCGCCCCAGCCGCACGCAATCTGCGGCGTGAGCGACGATGTGGCCCAGGTGTCCATGACGTCGGGGTCGCCCACGAAGCCGCCGGGTGCGCCGCGCTGCGATTCGTCGAAACCGGGGGCGGCATCTGCCGTGGGATCGATCGGCAGGTCCGCTTCGGCGGGCGCGATCGGCTGGTCCCACACCGGCTCGCCGTGCTCGTCCAGCGGGTACCAGAGGGGGAGGGGCACTCCGAAGAAGCGCTGCCGGCTGATCAGCCAGTCACCGTTGAGGCCGTCGATCCAGTTCGTGAAGCGGGTCTGCATGTAGGCGGGGTGCCACTGCATCTCGGCGCCACGGGCTACGAGGGTGGTCCCGAGTTCGGTGTCGCGGCCGCCGTTGCGGATGTACCACTGCCGGCTGGTCACGATCTCGAGGGGCTTGTCGCCCTTCTCGAAGAACTTGACCGGATGCGTGATCGGCTCGGGGTCGCCGACCAGTTCGCCGGTCTCGCGGAGGATCTCGACCATCTCCTGCTGGGCCGAGAACACGGTCTTGCCGGCGAGGCGCGTATAGGCGGCCGTGCCCGCTTCCGAGTCGACGCCCTGCGGCGGGTCTGCCTGGAAGCGGCCCTCGCGGTTGACGACGGCCCGCACGGGGAGGTCGAGCTCGCGCCACCAGGTGACGTCGGTGGTGTCGCCGAACGTGCAGATCATGGCGATGCCGGTGCCCTTCTCCGGATCGGCCAGGTGGTGGGCCCGGACCGGGACCTCGACCCCGAACACGGGAGTCGTCACCGTCGTGCCGAAGAGGGGTTGGTAGCGCTCGTCGTCCGGGTGGGCGACCAGGGCGACGCACGACACCACGAGTTCGGGCCGCGTGGTGGCGATGAGGAGGTCGTCGCCGTCAGGCAGGTGGAAGGCGAGTTTGACGTACGCGCCGGGGCGTTCGCGGTCCTCGAGTTCGGCTTGGGCGACGGCGGTGCGAAAGGTGACGTCCCAGAGCGATGGCGCCTCGATCTGGTACGCCTCGCCGCGCTCGAGGTTGTGCAGGAACGCCCTCTGGGCGACCCGCTGGCAGCGCTCGTCGATCGTGGCGTACGTCTGCGTCCAGTCGACCGAAAGCCCGAGGTGTCGCCACAACTTCTCGAACGCCTTCTCGTCCTCGAGGGTCAGGCGGTGGCAGAGTTCGACGAAGTTGCGCCGGGAGATCTCGTGGTCGCCACGCTTCTTGATGGCCTTGGGGTCGCCGGCGTCGGTCGGTGCGACGAAGTCCGGGTCATGCGGCAGGCTCGGGTCGCAGCGGACCCCGTAGTAGTTCTGGACGCGCCGTTCGGTGGGGAGGCCGTTGTCGTCCCACCCCATCGGGTAGAAGACCTCCCTGCCGGCCATCCGCTGGTAGCGGGCGATGGTGTCGGTGTGGGTGTACGAGAACACGTGCCCGACGTGGAGCGAACCACTGACCGTCGGCGGCGGCGTGTCGATCGAGAAGACCTGGTCCCTCGTGCGGGAGCGGTCGAACCGGTAGGTGCCTGCGGCTTCCCATGCGTTGTCCCAGCGGTCCTCGAGGCCCTCCAGTGTGGGCTTGTCGGGGATCCGTGGCGCAGGGTCGTGCGCGGTGGTCGGAGGAATCGCTCGCTCGCTCATGAGGGCCCGAGGTTAGCGGCGCGGGGTGGGGGCGGACCCTGCCCTAGGTTCTCGGCATGCGCGACGATTCGACCGGGGCGGCTGGCGCCACGATCGAACTGCTCCAGGAGTTGATCCGCAACGCCTGCGTGAACGACGGCACCCCCGAGTCGGGCCAGGAGGTCCGCAACGCGGACACGCTCGAGAGCTACCTCTCGACATCGGGCCTCGACGTCGAGCGCTATGAACCCACGCCGGGGAGGGTCTCGCTGGTGGCCCGTATCGAGGGCTCGGACTCCGGTGCACCCTCGCTGTGCCTGATGGGCCACACCGACGTGGTGCCCGTGAACCCGGACGGCTGGTCGCGAGACCCGTTCGGCGCCGAGTTGGTCGACGGCGAGGTCTGGGGTCGTGGCGCCGTCGACATGTTGAACCTCACCGCCTCGCAGGCCGTGGCGTTCCGGCGCCTGGCGGATACGGGCTTTCGTCCCCGTGGCGACCTGATCTTCTTCGCCGTGGCCGACGAGGAGCACGGCAGCGCCCACGGCGCCCGCTGGATGGCCGAGCACGAGCTCGACTCGATCCGTGCCGACTACGTCCTGACCGAGAACGGTGGGCTCCACGTCGGGACCTCCGAGGCGCCCGTCGTCTCGATGAACGTGGGGGAGAAGGGTGTCGCCTGGCGGCGCCTGACGGTGCGGGGCACGCCTGGCCACGGCTCGATGCCGTTCCGGACGGACAACGCCCTGGTCAAGGCCGCAGCCGTCGCCCAACGGCTCGCCGACTACCGCCCACCGCCCCGGTTCCACGAGTTGTGGCGGTCGCAGGTTGCCGACCTGGGCCTGCCCGAGGACATGAAGGAGCAGTTGCTCGACACGGATCGGATCGACGACTTCCTGGCGACGCTCCCGAACGTCGGGGCCGCCGGGCACCTGCACGCCTGTACGCACACGACGTTTTCCGTGAACGCCGCCGAGATGACCGGAAAGACCAACGTGATTCCGGACCGGGTCGTGCTCGACGTCGACATCCGGACCCTGCCCGGCGAGGACGCCGCCGCGGTGCAGGAGCATCTCGACGTGGCACTGGGCGACCTCGCCGGTGAGGTCGAGGTGACGCCGATCATTGACGACAAGGCGTCGATCAGTCGAACCGACACGCCGCTGTGGGACGCGTTGCTGCGGGCGACCTCGCGCCACTTCCCGGACGCCAGGTTGAGCGCCCAGTTCGTCGTGGGGTTCACCGACGCACGCGTCTTCCGGGAACTCGGTGCGGTGGCCTACGGAGCCGGCCTCCTCAGCCCAGAGATCGATTCGGGGGAGTTCGCCCGGCGCTTCCACGGCAACGACGAGCGCATCGATGTCGAGTCCCTGCGCCTGTCGACGGCGCTCTACGAAGACGTCGCACGGGACATGCTCGGGTCGTAGCGGACTGGCTGCCGCAGGCCCACCGCATCGTCGGAACCGGCCGGCCGGTCCGCAGCAGCAGCCCGGGAACCAGGGCGCATTCCGCCGGCCTCGGTGGGAGGTGGGCATCGTCGACGCGCGAGGCTCGTCCCATGGGCGCCTTCTCTCTTGAACTCTCCGACGACCAGGTCCAACTCCGGGACTGGGTCCACGACTTCGCCGTCGACGTGGTCCGGCCCGCCGCCGAGGAGTGGGACCGCCGCGAGGAGACCCCGTGGCCGATCATCGAGGAGGCGGCCAAAATCGGGCTCTACGGCTGGGAGTTCCTCGCCGAGGGCATGTGGAACGACGAGACCGGCCTCACCCTCCCCGTCGCCATCGAGGAGTTGTTCTGGGGCGACGCCGGGATCGGCATGGCGATCATGGGCTCGGGCCTCGCCGCCGCAGGCATCGCTGCTGCAGGCACCCAGGAGCAGATCATGGAATGGGTGCCCCAGTGTTACGGCACCCCCGGCGACCTCCAGATGGGCGCCTTCTGCTCCTCGGAGGCCGATGCCGGCTCCGACGTGTCGGCTATGCGCACCCGGGCCGTCTACGACGAGGCGACCGACGAGTGGGTGCTCAACGGCACCAAGACCTGGATCAGCAACGGCGGCATCGCCGACGTGCACGTGGTCATCGCCGTCGTCGACCCGGAGTTCGGCAGTCGGGGCCACGCCTCGTTCGTCGTCCCACCGAACACCCCGGGGTTCTCACAGGGCCAGAAGTTCTCGAAGCACGGGATCCGTGCCAGCCACACCGCCGAGGTCGTCCTCGACGACGTTCGCATCCCCGGCTCGTGCCTGCTCGGCGGCAAGGAGAAGCTCGACGAGCGCCTGGCCCGCGTGCGGGAGGGCAAGCCGGGGAACGCCCAGGCGGCCATGCAAACCTTCGAGGCGACCCGTCCCGCCGTGGGTGCCCAGGCGGTCGGCGTGGCCCGTGCCGCCTTCGAGTACGCCCGTGACTACGCGAAGGAGCGGGTGCAGTTCGGCAAGCCGATCGTGCAGCACCAGGCAATCGCCTTCATGCTGGCCGACATGGCGACCGAGATCGACGCCGCCCGGCTGCTGGTGTGGCGGGCGGCGTGGTTGGCGAAGCAGGGCGGGTTCGTCAACGCCGAAGGGTCGATGGCCAAGCTCAAGGCCGGCCGGGTGGCGGTGTGGGCGACGGAGCGGGCCATGCAGGTCCTCGGCGGCGCCGGCTACGTCACCGACCATCCGGTCGAGCGCTGGCACCGGGATTCGAAGATCTACGACATCTTCGAAGGCACCGAACAGATCCAGCAGCTGGTGATCTCGAGGGCCGTCTCCGGCATGCGCATCGAATAGGGGCGCCAACCCGAAGGGCGCCCGCACCGATCTGACGGTGGTCTTGCCACGTGAGGAACCGGACCTGATGGTCCGGAGGACAATCCCATACTCGAGGAAACGCAGTGGCGGACCCGGCCTGCGCCTCGGGTGATGGGTACGATCCGCTGGCAAGAAGCTGGCAAGAGTCAGGCCCCTGCCGGGAGAAGCTGGAACGTGCTGCAACATGCTGCCGAGGAGGCTGTTCGTGGCCTCGAGGACGCCGGGATCGACTTCGTCTCTGGGCTGCCCGACGGTTGGCAGCGCAACGTCCACGAACTGGTCGAGGGGAACGACAGGTTCCAGTACGCCCCGGTGTGCAACGAGGGCGTGGGCTTCTCGATGTGTGCCGGTGCGTGGCTCGGTGGCAGGAAGCCAGCGCTCATCATGGAGAACAGCGGCCTTCGAGTGGCCTCGGAGTACATCGCTCGAATCTCGCTCGGGACGGGCGTTCCGGTCACCCTCCTCTGTTCGTACCGGGGCGATGTCGGCGAGACGGAGCATTGGGGGATCCCCCATGGCATTGTGGCCGAGCCGCTGCTGCAGGCGCTGCGCATCAAGTACCTCGTCGTCCGCCGGGTTGACGAACTGCGCCAGGCGATAGTGCGAGCCCACCGCTTCTCGGAGGCGCAACTGCACCCGGCCGCTGTACTTATCTCCGGCGACTGCGTGTGGGACGACGGAGGTGGTCGTTGATGGCTCTTGGCCGCAGCGACTGGTTGGCACGACTTGCGACGGCACTGCCGGACGACTGCCTGGTCATGTCCACCTATATCGGCGCTGTTTCGTTCGAGTGGGCCCACCACACCGACGAACACCCACGGACCGGTCACCTCGGGCAGATGGGCGATGTGATCGGCCTGGCGTTGGGGCTAGCCCTGGCCCTCCCACATCGCAAGGTGGTCTGCCTGGACGGTGATGGTTCGGTGCTGATGGAGTTGGGACAACTTGTTGCCATGGGGCAGCACACTCCCGACAACCTCGTGGTGTTCGTGGTGGACAACGGCGTCTACGAGTCCATCGGGTGGGGAGATTCGGGACGACGTGCAACCGCTACGGCAGGCAGGGCCGATCTGGCTTCGATCGCAGCCTCCTGCGGCGTGCCCTACACCGCCGACATTTCAACGCAGGACCAGCTCGACACCGAGATCGAGTTGGCCTTCTCCCGTAACCTGTGCAGCTTCCTCAACGTTCGCACCAAACCGGGCCACTCACGGGTAGAGCCCCGACGCACCGACGGCATCGAGGACAAGTATCGATTCGTCCGCTACGTGGAACAACTCGAGGACATCCGGATTACCGGGGTGCCGCCCCAGGACCTCGGTCTCATGGAAGACCGGAGTCCCGGCTGACTGGGTTGGCGAGGGTGCTGAGCCGCCCGGTCCCGATCGTCTTCTGACCACCGAGTTCAGCGTCAAGGGCGGCTGGCACCGGCACAATGACTCAGGTGTTGAAACCAGCGAACGTGTCGGTTGGCGGATCTTCAGCGGGCCAGGCCCCTCGGATCCTCTGGATGAGTTGTAGATCGACGGACACTCAGACCGTCATGAACACCGTACGCCACTGCTGTGACAGGCCGAGGTCGGGTTTCAGGCTCCGGCGAGTTCCCGGATGGCGGCGACGGTGCGGGCCAGTTCCTGGGCGGCACGACCGGGCCGACGCTCGAGGAACACGTCGGCCAGTGAGCCATACCACCAGAGTTGCTCGTCGCTCCCGACGGTGAAGCGGTCCCATGCCGATGCGCCCTGGGTACGGAGGTCCTCGAGCACGCAGCGGGAGTTGTGGCGCTTGTCGGCCAGCGCCACGCACAGCACGGCGTCGTCGACGTCCGGCTCGCGCAGGTGCGTCAGGTAGGTCTCCTTGCGGTCGCGCCACGGAGGCTTCGGCTCGCCCAGGGCGTCGCTGCAACTCGCCACGATTCCGGCCACCTCGTCGCCGAAGTCGGCCCGCACCGTCTCGACGGTTGCCTTCGTGTCCTCGACGGTGTCGTGGAGCAGGGCTGCCACGGCGATGGCCTCGGTGCGATGGTGGAGCGCCGGGTCGGAGGCGGCGTCCTCGATGGCGAAGCCGGCCACCACCAACAGGTGGCTCACATAGGGAATGGGGGTCGCCTTGCGGAGCTGCCCGCCGTGGGCGATCCGGGCGAACTCGAGTGCCTCGGACAGGCGCTGTCCCAGTGCGGGAATCTCAGTCATATCTACCTCCGTCAGAAGGGTAGGCGCAGCCCGTGACGCGCAGCCGGATCGCACTAGGTTCCTCCATCGTGGAAGACGACGATCCGACCGCCGAGGCCGCCGAGACCATCACGCCCGACGAACTCGACGACCTGCTGGACGACGGCACGCCCACCCGCGTGGTGGTGCTGCGCCAGCCGGGCTCCGGCTTCGCCGTCGCCTCGGTCACGCTGGCGGTCTGTGGGATCGGGCTCGGCCTCGTCCCGATCCTGTTTCCCGTGGCGGCTGTCTTCGGCGTCCTGGCGCTCGTGTACGGCGCCCTCGGCCGGCGCAAGGGACGTGACGGCAGGGGGCTCGCCACGGCAGGGCTCGTGCTCGGCGTGCTGTCCGTGGCGGTCGCCGTGGTCGGTGGAGTGCTCGTCCTGCGTGCCGTCGACTGGGCGCGTGGCGAGATCGACGACCTCGACGCCGAGATCGAGAAACTCAAGGACGAGATCGAGGCCGAGGTCGAGGAGAAGGCCTCGGAGATCGAGGCCGACATCCGTGCCGAGATCGAGGCCATCGTCGAGGAGATCGTCGCCGACGTCGAGAAGAGCATCGAGGCCCAGGTCGGTGGCGTGGCCGACGACGTGAAGATGGAGGTCGAGGCCCAGGTCGGGACCATCACCGACGAACTCAAGGCCGAGATCCAACTCGGCTTCGACGAACTTCGGGTCGAGATCGACGACGTCAAGCGACGCGTCGACGCCCTGGGCTGACCGGGCCCCGCCGACCGGGCCCGGACAATGTGCCCCGGTTGGGTCCGGGCAGGTCCACCGGCGCGACAATCCCCCTGATGGACGATGGCCTGAGGAACGACGGAATGCGTCGCACGGGGTTCCACCACGTCGCCTACGCCTGCCGAGACGCCGAGGCCACCCGGCACTTCTACGAGGACCTGCTCGGCATGCCGCTCGTCCACACCGAGGTGAAGGCCGGCGAGGGCGGCTTCTTCCGGCACCTCTTCTTCGACACCGGCGACGGCACCTGCATCGCCTTCTTCGAGGTGCAGGGTGTGGGTGAGCGGGACGACTACTCGACCGAGGTCTCCACGGGCAACGGCCTGCCCGTCTGGGTCAACCACGTCGCCTTCGCCGCCGACGAGGAGCGTGTCCGACAAGCCGAGGAACGCCTGGCTGTCGACGACATCGTTCCGCTCATGGAGGTCGACCACGGCTGGTGCGTGTCGCTCTACTACCTCGACCCGAACGGGATCATGGTCGAGTTCTGTCGCGACACGGGCGGCTTCGGCGAGGATCCCGGGTCGGCCGTCGACCGACTCGGAGATACCGAGGCCACCGACGTGTCCACCTACCTGCGTCCCCTCGACCCGGCCGGGCTTCGGGGCTTCAACCCGCTGCCGACACGACAGCCGGCCCAGGAGGACGCCTGACGTGTCGCGTCTGCGCCAGGTACGTCGCGCCGACCTCCACCCGGGGGCCGAGCCGATCTTCCAACTCGTGTTCGGCGACCGCGACCCGGTCGACGAGCCGGGCACCGACACGGGCACCCCTGGCGACTGGTGGTCCGTGTTCGCCCTCGTCCCCGACGTCTTCGACCACGCCTGCGCCGGGATCGGCCTCTACAGGTCCGAACGCCGCCTCGTCGACCCGGTGCTGCGCGAACTCGGCCAGACGCGGGCCGGCTGGAATGTCGGCAGCCGCTTCGTCTACTCGCAGCACTGCAAGTCCTGTCGCACCGTCGGTCTCTCCGAGGACCAGATCAGCGCCATCTCGCACTGGGAGGACGCCGACTGCTTCGACGCCCCGCAGCGGGCCGTCCTCGCCTACACCGACGCCATCACCCTGGACTGCGGCAACGTGTCCGACGAGGCGTTCGAGGAACTCCGCTCCCACCTGTCCGACGAGGAGATCCTCGAGTTCAGCTACATCGTGTGCACGTACGCCCTGCACGGAGTGATGAGTCGGGCCCTGAAGCTCGAGTTCGATGCCGACGACGGCCCCCTCGAGGAGGTGCCCGGCCCCCACGAGAGCCTCTCGGTCGAGCACACCCGCCAGGCGCTCCGCCTCATCCAGGGTGGGCGGGAGGACGAGGGGTAGCCGGTCCGCTCAGCCGTTGACCGAGAACGAGCTGTTCGCGTTGATCTCGCGGTTGCGCCGGTAGAAGCCCATGTCCATTTCGAGGCCCGTGTACACACCGGTGACGACGAGCGGGTCGGCGTCGTGGTCGTGGCCGTTCTCGATGGCGTCGATCAACTCGGACATGCAGTAGCCGGCCACCGGGGCGTTCTTGAACTGGTTGCCGCTCGATCCGATGGCCACGTAGAAGCCGTCCAGGTCGGTTCGGTCGTAGATCGGGATCCAGTCGTCCGACACGTCGTAGAGGTCGACGATGCCCTTCTTCTCGTTGGGCACGCCGAGGCTCGGCATGCGGCGGGCGAGCCGCAGCACCTGGGCCTCCCACTGCGCGTCGGAGACCACGTCGTCGTAGTCGTCGGGGTCGTCGACCCAGACCTGGGAGTCGCAGGTGGGATCTTCGGAGCCGATCAGGATGTTGTTGCCGGACTCGGGGCGCACGTAGATCGCCAGGTCGGGGTCCGAGGAGTGGAGGCCGTCGCGCTCGTAGTCCACGCCTGCCGGCGACGGGACGTGGTGCACCTCGTGGCGCAGTGCCTTGGTCTTGATGTTCATCGAGTCATAGACGCCTGCCATCCGGTTGATGACGAACGAGTGCGGGCCGGCCACGTTGACGACGACGGGGGCATCGACCTCGGTGCCGTCGGCGAGGGTCACGCCGGCGACGCGGCCGTCGGCCTGGCGGATGTCGGCCACCTCGACGTTGAACCGGAACTCGCCGCCCTTGGCCTCGGTGGCGCGCTGCAGGTTGTGGGTGGCGAGTTGGGGGTCGCTCACGTAGCCGGAATCGGGCGTGAAGAGGGCGCCGATGAGCTCGCCCTCGGGCTCGGCCCAGAAGCGGTCGTCCTCGGGGCGGCAGGGATCGCCGTGGGTGCCGTGCTCGAAGAACGGGACCCGCTCGGCCATCGTCTCGTTGTCCCAGATCTCGTAGGGGACGTCGACCTGGTCGAACAGGGGCAGGACCTTCTCGTGGTGGCCGCCCTCGAGCATGAACAGCACGGTGCCGCACTGTATGTAGAGGGCATGGCCCCGCTCGTCCTCGGCGTCGAGGTAGCCGGGCCAGTCCTTCCAGTAGGAGAAGCCCTCGTAGGCCATGGCGACGCCGTCGTAGGTGGAGTAGTGGGCGCGCACGATGGCGCACGAGTTACTTGTCGAGCCGTAGCCCGAGGCGGGCAACTTGTCGAGGTTGAGGGTCGAATAGCCCTTCTTCGCCAACTCGAAGGCGACGGCAGAGCCGATGATCCCGGCGCCGATGACGATGGCGTCGTACCGGTCGTTGGGCGTTTTGCTCATGGGAGAATCCTCGGGTCCTTCGTTTTCGTCGTGGTGGGCCACGGTGGGAGGGGAATCGTTCGTTCGAGAACCGGCGTCCGGCGGGGCTCAGCCACGTATCCGTTCGCCGGCGGGATCGTACAGGGGCTCGGCGACGAGTCGCGCTGGTCGCAGGTGGTGACGCATCTCTGCCCGCTTGTTGTCCCGCTCGCGGCTTTCGACTACTGTCATCAGTATCCATATCGGTTATTTCAATCTTCTAGGTAGGGGTATCTGGACGTGAATCCAACAAACATGTCTCTTCGTAGGTTCCTGCGAGCAGGGGTAGCAGCCGCCCTTCTTGCCACCGTGACTGTCGTAGCAGGCCCTGTCGCGTCTGCCCAGACAGGTTCCGCCACGGGCATCGTCCACGATGTCAGTGGCTCACCGGTCGAGGGTGCCACGGTCTACGTGATGGAGAAGGAGCCGGGCTCGCAGCCGTACGTGGCCACCACGGCTGCCGACGGCACCTACACCGTCACCGACATCTATGCGGGCATGTACGGCGTTATCGCGCTGCCACCCTCCGGGTCCAGCGAGGCCACCAGCGCTATGGCCATGGTCCAGGTGACTTCCGGCGGCTCGGCCTCCGTGTCCACGCTGACGCTGACGACGGCCGGGGTCAGCGGCACCGTCACATCCGATATCGCAGGCGGACCAGTGGCAAACAGTGTTGTGATCTTCATGGAGATGACCCAGCAAGGCCCGGGGGGCGATGAGTTCGTGACCTTCACCGATGCGAACGGCAACTACAAGCTCGGTGCAATGTCGGGCATGTTCATGGCCTTCGCCTACGACCCAACCACTGCCAGCATGACCGCACCGGCTCAGTTGCAGTTGACCGGAGCGGTTGTCACACAGGACTTTGTGTTCACGGTCCCGAACATCACCGGAACTGTCCTAGCACCCGGCGGCGCTCCCTACGTGAACGCCTTCGTGATCGCCCTCAACTGCGACTCCGACATGTATGAGGCGATGAGCTTCTGCATGGTTACCGGAGAAGGCGGGTTCGGTGCCTCCGACGACACCGGCGCATTCTCGATGTCCGTTCCGAACGCCGGCGTGTACCAGTTGCAGGTCGAACCCGAACACGGCGACACCACCGCGGCCATGCACGAGCAGATCTTCAGCCTCGCCACCGCAGGCGAAGAGAAGGTCTTCTCGATCCAGTTGCTCGCACCCAACGTCACCGGCAAGGTCACCCATCCGACCACCGGCGCAGGAGTCGGCGATCTTTGGGTGATGGCCATGCAACTAAACCAGCAGGGCTTCTTCGATGGCACCGGCGCCATGGCCAACGGCCCAACCGGGGACAACGGTGACTTCGCGTTCGCGCTCGCCACCGCCGGCAACTACAAGTTCCAGGTCGAGATCCCGTGGTTCAACGCCTCCTTGGCCGGCCTCATGGGCATCCAGGAGACCGTGGCGATCACCGGCGAGGCCCAGACCGTCAACCTGGCACTCCAGGTGCCCAACTTCACGGCATCGTTCATGAAGGACGCCACCACTGCGATCCAGTGGGGATGGATCAACGTCTGCCAGGCCCCGGGCACCAACTGGGGTCAGCACTGCATGTCAGTCACCGACTCGGGTGGCACTCAGATCCAAGCCAACATCTCTGAGACTGGCGCCATCAACCTGAACCTGCATCCCTACATGAGCGGCTCCGAGGTGTTCTCAGGATCCTGGAAGCTCTGGCTGTACCCCGACGAGTACCAGAACGCAGGTACGGCCAAAACCGGGATCACCGTGACGATGAACGCCGATAACACCGCCGTCACCGAGGTCCTCGGCCACACCGGCTCTGCAATCACTGCCGAATCGGACGGCAGCTACATCGTCACCGCGGCCGAACCCAACCTGAACGGCACCGTCATCGACCCGACGACCAGTTTGGCGCTGTCCCTCTCCGGTCATGACCGGGGACACCTCTGCGCCGAAGAGTCCACGGCTCGGACCTGGGATTGCACCAGCGTGGGGACCACCGGCACCTTCGGCATCGCCCTGGATGACGGCACCTACACGGTGCGGGTCGAACCGCCGCACGGCAGCACCACCATGTCCGCCGTCTCGTTCACTGCCACCATCGCCAGTGGTGTCGCGACGGCCAGCGGGTCGGCGGCGACCCAGAGTGCAGCCGGCGCTGCGATTTCGGTCACGTTGGGCACACCCAACCTGATCGGGGTAATGCAGAAGAGCGGCGAGGCGGCGGGCGACGGCCACCTGGGCGTCCAGTCGCCGCAGGACGAAAACGGCGACGGTGTTGCCGACTGGTGGAACTGGACGTCCGGACACCACATCTCCTCGAGCGGCGCCTTCGCGACGGAAGTCGCCGAGGGCACCTACAAGATCACCGCGGAACCTGGCTGGAACCTGTCCGGTGCCTCCCCCGTTGACGGCTACATCGACGTCGCCTCAGACGGCACGGTGACCTGTGACACCGACTACGGACCCGGCGGTTGCACGATGTCCAGCGGTTCGGTGGTCATGTCCTGGGGGACGCCGAACTTCCAGGCGGTCATCTACAACCCGACCAACGAGGCCGGAGAGATCGACGGCGGACTCGACGTGGAGCGTTGGTACCAGTCCGACGGCAGCCTGGCCACCAGTCTTGAGAACGCGCAGTGGACCCGATGGACAGGTTGGGGCAACGGTGGCACCACCGGCCTTGTCGAGCTCACGCTCGCCAACGGCGTCTACAACGTCAGGACCCGACCGGGTTGGGGAACCGCAGACCTCGCAGGTGCCAGTTTCACCGTCGTCGTCACGAGCGGCACGGTTGACTCGTGCCAGACCACTGCCAGCACCCCGGCAAACTGCTCCACCAATAGTGGCGCCTATGTGCTTCCCCTCTCGACTCCTAACTTCTCAGGAATGGTCGTAAAGGGCGACTACTCGACCGCCGCGCCGTGGTCCCACATCTCGGTGATGCAGTGGCAGGATTCGGACGACGACGGAGACATCCAAACGGATCAGTGTTGTGACCATCCCGAGTGGATCGGAGGCAGCAACGCCCGACCCGTGACGGTCAACAACCAGACGGTCGCCAAGTTCGGCATGAGCCTCGCCGACGGGTCGTACGAACTCGACGTCCACCCGTCATGGGAGGACACGACCTCGATCCGTCGGAAGCTCAACTTGACGGTCGCCAGCGGTTCGGTGACGGCCTGCACCCCGGTCTTGGCCTGCGCTTCGGATGGCCAGGGCGGCTACACGCTGGCGCTGAACACCTCGAACGTCTCGGGGTCCCTCACAGACTCTGACGGGGCCGCCGTCCAGTACTCGTTCGTTGACGTGATGGTGGACGACGACGGCCAGTCCAACACGGGTGAGAACGGCTACGAGTCGTTCGTGACCTGGGCCGACGTCAACGAATTGGGCGCGTTCAGTCTCTACCTCGATGCTGGCCAAGCCGGAGCCGCCCGGAACTACCAGTTGGCGGCCTTCCCGTCGTGGTCCGATACCACCCACCAGCGCACGTTGGTGACGGTCGAAGTGTCTGGTGATCCCGCCGCAGTTACCAACTGCACGAAGGTCACTTCGGGCGATTGCATCACTGCCGGGAACTTGACGATCCAGTTGTCTAAGGGCAACTACTTCGGGACCATCAAGAGTTCGACAGGCGACAACCTCTCGAATGCGCTCGTGATGCTGCTTGATGGCAGCGGCGCCGTGATCACCGACTCTTTGACCAATTCGAACGGCGTCTTCTACCTGAACATCAGCGACGGCGACATCAGCGACAACAGTTGCACGAGCAACAACGTGTGCGACCTGAAGGTGCAGCCCGCCTCGCTGGCTATCGGATCCGCCGTTGACCAGGATACGACCTTCCAACTTGGGACAGATATTACGACTGGCCAAACTGCGAAGGATCTGGGTTCCAAGACCCTGACGGTCGCCAGTTAGTCGGCGAGCGTTTAGGGCGGGCGAGACAAGACCGGGAATTCCGCGATCGGGGGAATGATGACCGACATTTTGGGTTGGCAGGGAAGCCGTCGAGTTCGCGCGGTGTGCCTTATAGCGCTGTCAGGGTTCTGGTTGTGGGCGACGGCGAACCCCGCGGCTGCAGGTGCGCCCTCCGCCCCGGCGGCGCCGACGGTCACTGCGGACGCCGCGTCGGTCGACGTCACCTGGAAAACGGTTACGTCCAGCCCGGTCGTCACGGCCTATACGTTGGCGACGCTCAACGAGGACGGCACGGCGCTCGTCTCCACGATCAGCGTCGATGCCGCGAGTGGCGATGATGCGTCGGTCACCGTGACCGGACTCACCAACGGCACCGCCTACACCTTCAAGGTGCTGGCCAGGAACGTCGACGGCAACTCCAGTTATTCGGAGATCTCCACCACAGCCACTCCACGAACCACGCCTGACGCGCCAGGCATTCCAACCCTCGTGGCAGCTGATGGATCACTGGCAGCCACATGGACGGCTCCTGCCAGCAACAACGGCGCGGAGATCACCGGCTACACCGCAACGGCTTCGACGGCCGGCTCGGCAGCCGGCACGTGTTCAACCACCTCGAATACGGACCTCGACTGCACCATCTCGAGCCTCACGAACGGCACCTCCTATGAGGTCACCGTCACGGCAGCGAACTCTGCCGGTAACAGCAACGCCTCGACTGGCGCAGCCGCCACTCCGTCGACCACGCCGGGAGCCCCGACCGGCGTCGCCGGCACTGCCGGCGCAGGCCAGGTCACAGTGACGTGGTCCGCCCCGACGGACACAGGCGGGTCCGACATCACGCAGTACACGGCGACCGCCACACCGGATGGAGCGTTCTGCGTATCGACCTCTGCCCTCACCTGTGACATCACGGGCCTCACCAACGGCACCGCCTACACCTTCCGGGCGAAGGCCACGAACGCCAACGGCGCTGGCTCCAATTCGGCGGCCAGTTCCTCGGTCACGCCCGTCACCACGCCCGGAACGCCGACCGTGTTGGCGGGGACCGCCGCCGACGTCTCGGTTGCGCTGACCTGGACGGCTCCGACGGACACCGGCGGTTCGGCGATCACCGACTACACGGTCGAGTCGTCGTCCGACTCCGGCACCACCTGGGCCACTTTCGCCGACGGCACCTCGACGACCGCCTCGGCCACGGTGACCGGTCTGACTAACGGCACCGCCTACACCTTCCGGGTGACCGCAGTCAACGCCCAGGGCTCCGGTACGGCCACCTCCGCCTCCTCGGCGGTCACCCCGGTCACTACGCCCGGCACGCCGACCTCGCTGTCTGGCACCGCCGACGACGCGTCCGTCGTGCTCAACTGGACCGCACCGACCGTCACCGGAGGCACGGCGATCACCGACTACACGGTCGAGTCGTCGTCCGACTCGGGCACGACATGGACGGCGTTCAGCCATGACGCCTCCACGACAGCATCGTTGCGCGTCACGGGCCTCACCAACGGCACCGCTTACACCTTCCGGGTCAGTGCCGTGAACGCCGTTGGCACCGGCACCGCCTCGGCGACCGCGTCGGCAACGCCGGTGACTACACCGACTGTTGCGTCTTCGGTGGTCGGTACCGTTGGAGACGCGCAGGTAGCGCTGACGTGGACCGCTCCCACCGACAACGGTGGATCGGCGATCACCGACTACACCGTCGAGTCGTCGTCCGACGCGACCACATGGACGACGTTCGTCGACGGCACGTCGACGACGGCCTCAGCCACGGTCACCGGCCTGACCAACGGCACCGCCTACACGTTCCGGGTCAGCCCCGTCAACGCCGTCGGCACCGGCACTGCCTCGACGGCCAGCGCCGCGGTGGTTCCGGTTACCACACCGGGCGTGCCGACCGCCGTGGCGGCAACCGCCGACGGCACCTCGGCGACCGTCACCTGGACGGCATCCACGGTCACCGGCGGTACGGCCATCACGGGTTACAAGGTCGAGTCGACCGTTGACGACGGCACCACCTGGGCGACGGCGACCGCCGACACCGCCTCCACGGCGGTCACCGCCACCTACAGCGACCTCACCTCGGGCGCCAGTTATTCCTTCCGGGTCTCGGCCATCAACGCCGTCGGAACCGGAACGGCCTCGACCGCCAGCGTCGCCGTCCAGACCGGCCCACCGGCCGCCGAGGTGAACGCCTGGCTGGCGACTGACGAAGCCCGGAACTTCCTCGCCATCCTCGCCTTCGCAGGCCAGGAAGCGGCCAATCAGGTCGCTGCCGAAGCCACCGAGGTAGAGGCCTGGGTCGACAGCGCCGATGGGCGCCTATTCCTGGGCCTGCCGACCAAGGCTGAGGAGGAGGTTGCGGCCACCTGGGCCGACAGCGCCGATGGGCGCCGGTTCCTGGGCCTGCCGACCAAGGCCGAGGAAGAGGCTGCGACCAACCTCTGGCTGGCCACGGACGAGGCCATCAACTGGTTGGGCGAGGCCCCGACCACGACCGAGGAGTGGCTCGCCACCGACAACGCGACGGACTTCTTCGAGGCGATCGCTGCAGCGGAGGCAGCGGCGGCGGCAGCAGAGGCGGCAGCGGCCACAGCCTTCTTCGAGGCAATCGCGGCAGCGGCAGCGGCAGAGGCGGCAGAGGCGGCAGCAGCCACCACGGCCTGGTTGGCGACGGACGAGGCCGCCAACTTCCTCGCCTCGCTGGGCTGAGCAGAACGGCCCGGTCGCCGGGCCCATGACCGACCTGACGCCCGCAGGGGCGGCGGCTCTCGACGCCGTCGACCCGCTGGCCGGGTTCCGCGAAGCATTCGTCCACGACGACGCCGACCCGGACCTCATCTACCTCGACGGCAACTCGCTCGGACGCCTCCCGATGGCCTCGGTCGGCCTGGCCGAGGACGTGCTGCGCCGCCAGTGGGGACAGCGCCTCATCCGCAGTTGGAACGAGGGCTGGTTCGAGGTCCCTCGGCTGATCGGCGATCGCATCGCCGAACTCGTAGGGGCCGGACCGGGTGAGGTGGTCCTGGCCGACGCCACGTCCGTGGTCCTCTACAAGGCGGCGGTCGCCGCCCTGAAGGCCCGCCCGGGACGTACCAGGATCCTGACAGACGACCTCAACTTCCCGTCGGACGTCCAGGTCCTACGGGCGGCCGCCCAGGCCGCAGGACCCGACCACGAGGTCGTGATCCTGGAGTCCGACGGCCTGCACGGTCCCGTCGACGGCCTGTCCGAGGCCCTCGGTGCCGACGGAGGCGCCGACGTGGCGCTGGTGTCCCTCAGCCACGTCGCCTACGGGTCGGGCTGGTGCTGGGACCTGGCGAAGACGACCCGGGCGGCCCACGAGGCCGGTGCCCTCATGCTCTGGGACCTCTCCCACTCGGTCGGCGTCGTCCCGACCGACCTCGGCGCCGCCGACGTCGACCTGGCGGTCGGATGCACCTACAAGTACCTCAACGGCGGCCCCGGATCGCCTGCGTTCCTCTACGTGAACGCCGACCGGACCGACCTCCAGAACCCGGTGCGCGGCTGGTACGGCTCCGACGACCCGATGGGCTTCGGCTTCGACGCCGGCCCCGCCGCCGGTGCCTCCCGATTCCTGACGGGAACCCCGCCGATCCTCTCCACCGTGCTCGTCGAGCCCGGCGTCGACCTCATCCTCGAGGCGGGGATCGACCGCCTCCGGGCAAAGTCCGTGGCCCTGACCGAGCGGTTCGTCGCCCTCGTCGACCTGCACCTGGCGCCCCTCGGCTTCGGGGTCCGATCGCCCCGAGACCCCGCCCAGCGCGGCTCGCACGTCTCGTTGTGCCATGACGCTGCCCAGGCCGTGAGCCAGGCCCTCGTCAACGAGGCCAGGGTGATCACCGACTCCCGACCACCGGACCTCATTCGCTTCGGGTTCGCCCCGCTCTACATCGGCTTCGCCGACGTGGACGAAGCTGTCCGGAGGACGGCGGAGGTCGTCGAGTCGGGTGGTATCGATCGCTGGAGGGGCGTCCAGCCGGTCGTCCCGTAGCCGCGGTCAACGGCCGGCGATACGGTCCAGCACCCGCTCGGCGATTACCTCTCCGATGGCAAGCGATGCCGTGGCCGCCGGCGAGGGGGCGTTCACCACATGGACCGCTCGTTCCCCGTCGACCAGGTGGAAGTCGTCGAGTAGGGCGCCGCTGCGGTCGAGCGCCTGTGCCCGGATGCCCGACGGCGCCCGGCGGAAGTCGGCCGGGTCGAGGTCCGGAACCAACCTCCGGGCCGCCTGGGCGAACCGGCGACGGCTGAGCGAGCGACGCAACTCGCCGAGCCCCG